>FLNY01002443.1_pt1 | contig 47888 bp, 33 predicted proteins | sample 1140381 | NCBI WGS metagenome assembly FLNY01 (sample SAMEA3878172, study PRJEB12797) | bioreactor metagenome | biome: Moose rumen | place: Sweden | collected 2011-10
AAGTATGGGATTCTCATGATACCGGAAATTCGAATTGAAGACTATAATTATGGCCTGGACGACGCCAGAATTGCGAAATATCCTCTGCCGGAGCGGGATGCATCCAAACTGCTGCACTACAGGGACGGCGTGGCGCGGGAATATGTTTTCCGGGATTTGCCGGATTTGCTGCCCCGGAACGCGCTCATGGTGTTCAATGACACCAAGGTGGTGCCGGCCCGCCTGCATTTTGTGCGGGAAACGGGTGCACACATAGAAATTTTCTGTCTGGAACCGCTGGATCCGCCGGAATACAACACGGCTTTTGCCGCCGTGGAACAGGCCACCTGGAAATGCGTTATCGGCAATGCCAAGCGGTGGAAGGAAGATACGCTGCACCTGTACAATCCCCACGCCGACGCCGCCGTGGCCGCCATGGGCCTGGAAGCCCGCCTGCTGGAAAGGGAAGGCCAGACCGGCCGGGTGTGCTTCCGCTGGAAGGACGGTTCTCCCTTTTCCCGCGTACTGGAACGTTGCGGAACCATCCCCATCCCCCCCTATCTGAACCGGGAATCGGAGCAGATCGACTTGGAACGGTACCAAACCCTCTATGCCCGCTTCCGGGGCTCCGTAGCGGCTCCTACGGCCGGTCTGCACTTTACGCAGGCGGTGCTGGAGGACATCCGCTCCCGGGGCATCCGGACAGAGACGGTGTGCCTGCACGTGGGCGCCGGCACCTTCCTGCCGGTGAAAAGTTCGCTCCTGAGCGAACATCCCATGCACCGGGAGCCTTTCGTGGTGTCCCGGTCCCTGCTGGAGCAGCTTCGCTCCGGGGGCCGGCCGGTGGTGGCGGTGGGAACCACTTCGGTGCGTACGCTGGAATCCCTCTATTATGTGGGCGTGAGCTGCCTGGAAACGGGGAAACCCGCCGACGTGGACCAGTGGGCGCCCTATACGCGCACGTACCCTTATTCCACGGAAGAGGCGCTGGAAGGTATCCTGGACTACCTTGCGCGCAGCGGCCTGGACAAGCTTAGTGTGGGTACGCGCATCATCATCGTACCGGGCTTCCGTTTCCGCCTGGTGGAGGGGCTGGTCACCAATTTCCACCAGCCGGAAAGTACGCTCATCCTGCTGGTGTCGGCCTTCGTGGACGGAGATTGGCGCACCATTTACGACTTTGCCCTCTCCCACGGTTTCCGTTTCCTGAGCTACGGGGACAGTTCCCTGCTGGAGCGCCCCGGAGCCTGAGGCGTTGGGGAAGTGGTTTTTATTTTGTATCTTTGCATTCACTGGAGTAAAGAGTCAGATATATGGACCAGACCGAATTCAGCGATATAGCGCCTTTCAACGACGAGGAAGCTTCCGCGGCATTGGCCCGTGTGGCCAACCATCCCAACGTTCCCTGGATTTCCAAGTTCCTGTTTCCGGACATGCCGGAGACCCTGTTGCGGGACACCCTCCGCAACATCCATTCCGTGGACGAGTTCCAGGACGAAGTCATGTCCAAGGCCATAGAATGGATTATTTCCAATACGGTCCGCAATTTCTCCTACGACGGCATTTCCAAAGTGCAGGACACCGGAAAGAAATACCTTTTCATTTCCAACCACCGGGACATCATCCTGGATCCGGCTTTCATGCAAATTATCCTGCACCGGAACCAGCTGCCTTATACGCAGATTGCGGTGGGGGACAACCTGCTCAAGCACAAGACGGTAGAACTGCTCATCCGTTCCAACCGCATGATCAAGGTCATCCGGGGCATATCGGCCCGGGAACTCTACCTGTCTTCCCAGCTGCTGTCCAGGTACATCCGGGAAACCATCACCTCCGGACAAAGCTCCATCTGGATTGCCCAGCGCCAGGGCCGGACCAAAGACGGCAACGACACCACGGAGCAGGGCCTGCTGAAGATGTTCGACATGAGCGGCACCCGGGATTTCGTGCAGAATTTCCAGGATCTGAACATTGTCCCGCTCAGCGTCTCCTACGAGTATGAACCCTGCGACGTCCAGAAGGCCCGGGAACTGCTCATCTCCCGCACGCAGAAGTATGTGAAGGGGGAATACGAAGACCTTCAGAGCATCATGCAGGGTATCCGGCAGCCCAAGGGCAACGTCCACATCAGCATCGGGGATCCGCTGACGGAGGAGGAAATCCGGGACGCTTCCCTGTGCGACAAGAACGACCGTTACCAGTGGATCCGCCACGCGGTGGACCGCCGGGTCATCGGCGGCTACCAGCTCTGGAAAACCAATTACATGGCCTACGATTTGGTGGACGGCAGCGGAAAGTATGCCGCCCAGTATTCCCCAGGGGAGCTGGAGTCCTTCAAGGCCTATATAGAAGTGCAGCTGGGCCGCGTGGAACCGCAGCTGGACCGTTCGGCCATGCGGGAAATCCTGCTGGACATCTACGCCAACCCCGTCCGTTCCAGGGAGAGTCTTTCCCGCTGATTATTTGATGTGGACATCCATCTGGGGGTAGGGGAAACCGATGCCATATTGCTCCGGAAGGCGGGTGTACACCGCTTCGTTCAGCCAGAAACTGGCCTCCCAGTAGTCCTGGGCCTTCACCCAGGCGCGGACAATGAAGTTCACGCTGCTGTCGTCCAACAGCTGCAGGGCCACGAACGGGTCTTGCGCTCCTTTTGTCTGTGCATTCAGGAACAAGGGGTTGTCGGCGATGATTTCAAGCAGCGCTTCCTTTGCTTTGGCGGCGTCCGTGCCGTAGGACAGGCAGACTTTCAGGTCTACCCGGCGCAGGGGATGGGCGGTAATGTTGGTGATGTTGCCGTTGGAAAGGGTGCCGTTGGGCAGGATAATCTGCCGGTTGTCCGTGCTCCGGAGCTTGGTGCTCACGATGTTCACTTCCGTCACCGTGCCGGCATAGCCCTGCGCCTCGATGAAGTCTCCCACCTTGAAGGGCTTGAAAACCAGCAGCATGATGCCGCCGGCGAAGTTCTGGACCGTGCCGCTCAGGGCCATGCCGATGGCCATGCCGCCGGCGGCCAGCAGGGCGGCCAGCGAGGTGGTGTTCACGCCCAGGGCGCTTACGGTGAGGACGATGAGCAGCACCCACATGCTGATGGAAATGAGGCTGTACATGAAGGAGGCCAGGGTGGGTTCCGTCTTGCGGCGTTCGAAATGCTTCTTGAGCAGCTTGCGGACCAGGCTGATAACCCAGGCGCCCAGGGCGTAGATGGCCAGGGCGGCCAGCACCTTCATGCCGAAGCTGAGAGCGCTTTGGGTGAGGCTGGTGACCACTTTCTCCGAGGAGCTCTCCTGGAGGGACTCTATCAGTTTGACGGATTTGATGGCCAGGGTGTCCACGGATATTTTGCTGGCTTTTTCTATGAGCTCGGGCGGAACGGTATTGGTTTGCAGCAGGTACTGTAACATAACGGTGCGGGGATTCTAAAGGTGAACGATGAGCCAGGCCATGTAGGCGGCCCAGATCAGGAGGAAAAACACGCCGTCCAGCCGGTCCAGTTTATCCCGTTTCCCTACGAAACAGCTGGTGAGCAGGACGAAGGCGCTGAGCAGCAGGACGCCCAGGTCCAGGAAATTGATGGTGTCGAAATTGAGCGGATGGATGATGGCGGCCCCGCCCAGGATGAGCAGGATGTTGAACAGGTTGGAGCCGATGATGTTGCCCAGGGCCAACTGCCCCTTCTTCTTGACGGCGGCGGCAATGCAGGTGGCCAGTTCCGGCAGGGAAGTGCCGCCGGCCAGGATGGTGATGGCAATGAATTTGTCGCTGATGCCCAGCATACCGGCAAGTTCCGTGGCGGAATTCACGAACCATCGCCCGCCCAGGATGAGCCCCGCCAGGCCGGCCACAATGAGCAGCACGGACAGCCACAGGGACCTTTCCCGGGCCGGTTCTTCCTGGCTTGCTTCTTCGGCGGGCCTTTGGCGGAAGCAGCTCCACATGTACAGGCAGAAGCACAGCAGCAGGATGCCGCCGTCCAGCTGGCTCAGACCGTCCCGGCCCACCCCGAACAGGGTCTGTTTGAGGCCCAGCAGCACCAGCAGGACCGTCATGAGGATGTTCATGGGGATGTCCCGCTTCTTGTTGTCCGGGGTGATGCCCATGGGCAGCAGCAGGGCCGTAAGCCCCAGGATTAGCAGGGTGTTGAAGATGTTGGACCCTATCACGTTGCCCACGGCAATGTCGGCATTCCCCTGCAAGGCGCCGATGAAGCTCACCACCATTTCCGGTGCCGAGGTGCCCATCCCCACAATGGTGAGGCCGATGACGAATTCACTGAGGCCGAAGCGTCGGGCAATGTCCGAGGCCCCGTCTACCAGCCAGTCGGCCCCCAAAACCACCAATGAGAGCCCCAGCAGCAGCAGCCCTATGTAAGTTATCCACATACAAAAACTTTTTGCTCTGCAAAAATAGCAATTCTGCACGGAATTGCCTATATTTGTGAATAGCTTTTTTTAGATTTACCGCCAGGGATGCAAAACTTCCTCCACCACCCGATCCGGGTTTGCGTTGTGTTCACGCTGGTGCCCCTGCTGTGGCTCCTCTCCTGCGACAGGCCGTCGGGGGAGGATGAGTCGGCTTTCCTGGTGAACCTCAAGCAGGAGAATTCCACCTTCTCCCTTACCCCGGGAGGCGGGGAGAAAGTGCTGTACGTGGAGTGCGACGCGGAATGGACCTACCGTTTCCAGGCACCGGCCGCCTGGCTCACGGTGCGGGACCGGAAGGTGAACGACCATTCCTGGATGCTCACCCTCTCGGCCGGGGAATTTATCGGGGAACAGGCCCGTTCGGCCGTGCTGGTCTTCACTTCCGGCAACCGCGTCCGGGAGGTGACGGTGAGCCAGGAGCCGGAAGATCCCCTGTTGCAGGTCCTGGTTCCCGGGGCCTACGGCGTGGAGGGGGGCGACGAAGCCTATACGCGCACCCGCGCCCAAATCAGCCGCCTGACGGACGGGGACAGCTATGTGTTCTCCCTGCTGTATCCGGAGGAGGTGAAGGTGGTGAGCATCTCCCTTCCGACGTCCCTGGCCGAGGGAAACAGCGTCACGGTGGGGTACAAGGTGGTGGAGAAGGACCGGACGCTGGTCAAGACGGATTACTTCTCCGTGAAGGTGCTGCGTATCGCGGAGCCGTATGTCTGGCTCAAGGCCGACAGAGGGGTGTTCTTCGTTGTCAGGAGGTAGGGGGATGCGTCGCTGGTTGCCTGTCATATCGGCTTTGTTCGTGGCGCTGGGGCTCGCGGCCCGGCCGGCGCGTCCGGGCGGCCAGGCCTATGTCCAGCCGGACGGCTCCGTCCTGGAAATCTTCCTGCACGGGGACGAGTGGGGGCATTGGGTAACGGACGCGGAAGGCCGCCTGCTGGAGGCGGACGGGCAGGGCTTCTACCGGCTGTCGGAGCGCAGCCTTCCCCAGCTGCGCCGCCGCGCCCTGGACCAAAGCCGGGAAATGCGCCGTCGCACTCAGGCGCAGCGGCGTGCCGCCCGGGAAGAGGCCGACATCACCCACGGCACCCACCGGGTGCCGGTGCTGCTCATAGAGTTCGCCGACAATTCCTTCTCCGTGCCGGCTCCCCGGACGGCCTTCACCAACCTGCTTTCCCAGAAAGGGTACGACCTGGGCGGAGCCACGGGCTCGGCCTGGGACTATTTCAACGACAATTCCCACGGACAGTACAACCCGGTCTTCGATGTTTACGGGCCGGTGAAGCTGTCCAAGACCATGGCCTCCTACGGCAAGAACGACACGGACTCGGGCCAGGATGCCTTCCCCGGGCCGGAACTGGCCCTGGTAGATGCGGCCGTCCTGCTGGACGAGACCGTAGATTTCTCCCAGTACGACGAAGACGGGGACGGGGAGGTGGACATGATCCTGTATTACTTTGCCGGATACGACGAGGCCGAGGGCGGCCCTTCCAACGCCATCTGGTCCCACCAGTGGGACGTGCAGAACTCTTCCGACTGGCGGGCCAGGAACACCCGCCTGGACGGCGTGAGGCTGGGTCCGTACATCTGCACGTCGGAACTGCAGGGCAGCAGCGGAACCCGGATGGTGGGCATCGGCGGGACGGTCCACGAGCTGGGCCATTACTTGGGGCTTCCGGATTTCTACGATGCCGACGGGGACGACAACGGCTTCACCAGCGGCCTGTACTCCTTTTCGGCCATGAGCTACGGACTGTATAACAATTCCTCCCATACGCCGCCCCGCCTGAACATGGAAGAGCTGCTGCTGCTGGACTGGGCGCAGGAAGACGCCCTGCAGGAGCTGGAGGAGGGAGGCTATGCGCTGGGCGGCATCCAGGAAGGGACGGCCCTCCGGATTCCCACCTCCATGAAAGGGGAGTATTTCCTGCTGGAGTGCCGGGACGGTACAGGCTGGGATGCCCCGTTGCCGCAGGGGCTGGCCGTGTACCATGTAGACAAGTCCAACCGTCCCATCCAGGACGGGTTCAACGCCATCCACCTGTGGGCTTTCTGGCGCTATTTCAACAACGTGAACAGTTACGGGGACCATCCCTGCTTCTATATTGTGGCTTCCGCCCGGCCGTTCTCCCTGAATCTGCTGTACGAGGATATCGGCGGGGTACTGTTCCCGGGAAACGGACGGGTGACCACCTTCCAGCCCATCGACTGGGACGGCATCCCCACCGACCTGCACCTGGCCGATATTGCCTTTTCCGGTGGGCGCGCGTGGTTTTCGGCCTGCTCGGGAGAGCCCGGGGACAGCGCCGATCCGGAGGTGTCCACCCTGGACAAGACAGACCCTTCGGCCCGCCTGGAGTCTTATTCGGCCAGCGGGAACAGCTTGATGGGCGCGGTGCGTTTCAGCGCCGACGAACTCTCGCCCTACCAGGGGCAGCGGCTCTCCAGCGTCACTTTCTATCCGGTGGTTTACAGTGCCGAGGCCATCCAGGTACTGGTGGAATGCGGCGGGCAGCGGCTGCTCACCCACACGGTGGGCCATCCCGTCTATAACGGCTGGAATACGGTGGATATCGGCGAGTACGACCTGCGGGTTCCCTCGGGGGAAGACCTGCTCATAGGCTATGCCGTCAAAGGCGGGGATTACGACCATCCGCTTTCCTGCCGGTCCTCTTCCCGGGAAGACCCCAGCGACAGTTACTATGCCGCCTACAGCGAGGTTCCGGTACCCTGGCAGCCCATGAAAATGTACGACCTGGCCCTTTCGGCCACGGTGAGCGAGGTAAAGATCCCTTCCACGCTGGCCGACCTCTCCTGGAATTCCATCGACCCGGGCAGCGGGGAATACAGGGCGGGGGACACGTTCCGGCTGCACCTGAAGGAAGCCCTTTCCCGGCGCCCTTCCGGGGTGGCCTGGTTCTTTGACGGGGCGTCCGTGGACGGGAACACCGTCACGCTCTCTGCCGGGGAGCATACGGTGGAGGCGCATCTCCGTTACGAAAACGGGAGTACGGAAATCCTGGAACTGGAAATCTTTGTGGAATAGTCAGTTTTTCTCCAGCGCCACCACGTTCTCCACATGCATGGTGTGGGGGAACATATCTACGGGCTGGACGGCTGTAATGCGGTATTTCTCCTGCAGGATGGCCAGGTCGCGGGCCTGGGAGGCCGGGTTGCAGCTCACATAGACCACCCGCCGCGGCTCCGCATCCAGGATAACCCGGGCCACGTCCGGATGGATGCCGGCACGGGGCGGATCCAGGATTACCACGTCTGGCTTTCCGTGTTGCGCTATGAACGCCGGGGTAAGGATGTCCTTCATGTCTCCGGCAAAGAATTCACAGTTGCCGATGCCGTTGGCGGCGGCATTGGTGCGGGCGTCTTCGATGGCCTCCGGAACATACTCTATCCCAATGACTTTGGAGGCATTTTTGCTGACGAACTGGGCAATGGTTCCGGTACCGGTGTAGAGGTCGTAAACCACCTCGTTCCCGCTTAAGGCGGCAAAATCCCGCGCCACGCCGTACAGCCTGCAGGCCTGGCGGGAATTGGTCTGGTAGAAGGACTTGGGCCCTATCTTGAAGCGGAGCCCTTCCATCTCTTCGTAAATGGCATCCTCGCCTTTGTAGAGGATGGGGGAGAGGTCTCCGATGGCGTCGTTCAGCTTTTCGTTGATGACGTAATAGAGACTGGTGATTTGTGGAAATGCGGCGCTGACAGCGTCCAGAAGGGCTTCGCGGCGGGATTGATCCTCCTGCGCGAAGATGAGGATGAGCATGACGGCACCCTTTTCCGTGGTGCGGACAAACATGTTGCGGAAAAAGCCCCGGTTTTCCCGGATGTTGTAGAATTCCAGCCCGTTATCCATGCAGAACTGCTTGATAAACAAGCGAATATCGTTAGACGGAGGGGCCTGCAGCCAACATTGTTTTATATCCAGCACCTTGTCGAAGAATTTGCCCACGTGGAAGCCCAGTCCGGGCCAGTCCGTGACGGTTTCCGGATTTTCTCCCTTGAGCAGCCAACGCTTACTGGATGCGCTGAATTCCAATTTGTTACGGTAAAATTGGGTTTGGGGAGAGGGCAGAGTGGGGCGTATTTCCGGCACGTCCAGATGGCCGATTCTCACCAGCTGGTCTTCTACCTGCTGCCGTTTGGCTTCCAGCTGCATGGGATACGGGAGCGGTTGCCAGCGACAGCCGCCGCAGACGCCGAAATGTTCGCAAAACGGTTCCAGGCGGCTCCCGGAAGGTTTCACAATCCGTTTGATGAAGCCTTCCATGTAGTTTTTCTTCTTTTTATATACCTGGATGTCAACGACATCGCCGGGGACGGCAAAATCTACGAACACCACCATCCCGTCCACGTGCGCGAGGGCCTTGCCCTCGGCGGCCACGGCTTCTATGGTTACGTTCTCCAGCAGGAGGTCGATTCTTTTTCTGGACATGCGGCAAAGGTACGACATTTTTCCGGATTTGCCTCCATGGGGGATGGTTTCTCCATCCATAAGTTAACATAATATAAATTGTGTAACAAAATAGCTATATGTAAAAAGTGGTAATATGGTATGACAAAGGTTGCATATTTTCATGAAATGATTATATTTGCAGAATCATATGGCTAATTCTAAACACCATCCGATATGAAAAAATTACTTGTTTCCGCCATCGCCGCTGCAACCCTTCTTGCAGCACCTTGTGCCCAGGCACAGGACAGCCAGATGTTCAACCACATGTCCCTGGGCGTCACCGTAGGCCTCCTGGACGGCTTCGGCCTGGACTTGGCCATGCCCGTGGGCCCCAGCATCCAGCTTCGTGCAGGATATGCCATCGACCCCATTCCCATCAATGCCAGCCTGGATTTGGGAACGTACACCTCCGGCGACAAAACGTTCAACCTGAACGGTATCGGCGTTAAAGCCAACACCTGGAAAAGCGGAAATGGTCATCTGATGGCCGATTTCTATCCTTCCCGGACCGGCAGCTTCCACCTTTCCGCCGGTGTATTTGTCAATAACGGCAAGCTCGTTTCGGCCTCTGCAGACCTCTCCAAGGTCCTGGACAAGGGCGACTGGGGCACCCTGGCCATCGGCCCTGAGGGCGGTTTCACCGTTTCCACGGACCCCCAGGGCCAGTTGCTGGTAGATGTCAAGACCTGGGCCGCCATGCCTTACCTGGGCCTGGGCTTCGGCCGTGCAGTAGACCGCCAGCAGCGTTTCCGCTTTGTCTTTGACATGGGCCTCCTGATTTGGGGCGGCCTCAAGATCCAGAGTTACGACTACGTGGACAACAGTTTCAACAGCAGCAAGCCGGTTAAGACCGTGGCCCTGGACGGAGACGCCCTCCGTTCCTACAACGCCCAGGCTGCCGACATACTGGATGCCGTTTCCTCCCTCCCGCTGTGCCCGTACATGCGTTTTGGCTTCTACTTCCGCTTGTTTTAATTTGTAAATAATTAATTTTAAAGCATTTATATCATGAAAAAGCGTTTACTTCTCCTGGCAGTCCTGTCCGTTGCCGCACTCCCATTCCTGTTCTCCTGCAGCAAGAACAACAAAGATAACGGAGAGGACGGCACCACCATTGTCATGCCGGAGCCTGCTTCCAAGGATGCTGCCCTCAAGATTGAGTTCAGCGCTACGGAACCCCCTGTGTACGAAGACAGCAAGTTCGTCTATGAAATCAAATCCATAGAATTCACGGAGTCCGGCCGCTATCTCCTTACCCGCGTTCCCGTAGAGACCAAGAGTGAACTGGGCGTGGAAGAGACCGTCGTGGGCACCTATACGGAAAGCAATGGCAATTATTCCTGCGAAGGATTCGGCACGGTAACCGTTTCCAATCCGCCCGCTTCCGGATCCACCAACACCACCGTGGAAGTGAAGCCTTCCGGCTCGGAGAACCAGGACAACCAGACCACCACCACCGCCAAGGTATCCGACACCCCCTCTTCCACCAATACGGACGAGTCCAACCTCAACCGCAGCTGGACCGTGGCATCCGTCCTGCTGAATGTGAGCGGAAACGGTGTCAATATCAAGAAGGGTTTCACCGGCTGCGACTTAAGTGAAATGGCCAAGTATGCCGCCGACAACGGGGTCAGCGCCCTGAAGGACAAACTGAGCGATTTCGCCGGCTACAAAGTGAAGGAAATCATCTTCACCGGTGACAAGACCGTCTCCATCACCTTCACCAATTCCCTGGCCATCAAGGGGACCTACACCATCAACACCACCTCCAAGACCCTCAACCTTACGTTGCCGGAAGGAGGTGCCAGCAACATTCCGGCCGCCAGATTCTTCCATGGAAGCGCATCCGGAACGTACAGCTTCGACACCAGTACCCAAATGTCCTTTGCCCTCAACACCACCATCGAGGGCTATGCCGGCAGTTTGGAAATGGTGCTGAACCGGGTGAACTAGGTGTTCCTCCCCTCCCCTTTTTCACAGGGCTCCGGGTTTTCCCGGGGCCTTTTTGTATTTTAGTGTAAAAATTTGTATTTTTGCACTGATGTACTGAAACTGAAACTGCCTTATGCCTGTCACTGTCAAAACGGTCCGGACGCGTTCCGACCTCCGTGCCTTCGTGCAATTCCCCCTGAACCTCTACAAGCATTGCCCCTACTATGTCCCGGGCCTGTTCGTCGACGAGATGACCACCCTGGATCCCCGGAAGAATCCCATGGCCAAGTACTGCAAACAGGAGCTGTTCCTGGCCTGCCGGGATGGCAAGGTGGTGGGCCGGGTGGCGGCCATCATCAACGAAATCGCCAACCGGGACTGGAAGCATGAGGAGGTCCGCTTCGGCTGGATGGATTTCATCGACGACCGGGAGGTCTCACGCGCCCTGTTGGAGGCAGTCATCGGCTTCGGCAAAGCGCATGGCATGACCCAGGTTTCCGGCCCCCTGGGTTTCACGGACTTCGACAGTGAGGGCTGCGTGGTGGAAGGCTTCGACGACATTTCTTCCTTCGCCCTCAAGTTCAACTATCCGTATTACGGAGAACATTTCGAAGCCCTGGGCCTGGGGAAGGTGAACGACTGGCTGGAATACCGGATTTATGTGCCGGAAGAGGTTCCGGACAAGGTGGCCCGTACGGCCCGCCTGGTGCAGGAGCGCTACAACCTGCATCTTAGGAAAATAACCAAGAAGGACGTCAGGCGGGAGCAGTATGGACAAAAGATTTTCGACCTCATCAACCTCACCTACAAGGATCTGTTCGACTTTACCGAACTGCCTCCGGAAGTGATAGACAGTTACGTCGACACCTATCTCGGCCTGCTGGACCTGAAGTTTGTCACCTGCGTGGAAGATGCCGACGGCAAGCTGGTTGCCGCAGCCCTTACCATGCCCTCCATCGCCCGCGCCGTAAAGAAGGGCAAGGGCAGGCTCTTTCCCCTGGGCTGGTGGCATCTGCTGCGTTCCATGTACTTCAAATACGAAGAGGCCCTGGAACTGCTCCTGATTGCCGTCGCCCCCGAATACCAGAACCGGGGCGTCCATGCCATGCTCTTCAACGAGATCATTCCCAACCTCATCAAGGGCGGCTTCAAATACGGGGAATCCAACGCCGAGATGGAAACCAACGCCAAGGTCCAGAACATCTGGAATATCTACGAGAAAGAATTCAAGCGCCGCCGGCGGGTTTATTCCAAGGAGATATAAATGAGTGCCTCTTCCCTTATGCTGCCTCCGCTTCCGGAGCGGATGCGTCCAACCTCACTTGAGCAGTACGTCGGGCAGCAGCATCTGGTTGGTGAGGGCTGCGTTCTCCGCAAGATGATAGAGAGCGGGAACCTGACCTCTTTTATCCTGTGGGGCCCTCCGGGCGTAGGAAAGACCACCCTTGCCCATATCATCGCCAAAACGCTGGACCGGGATTTTTATACCTTGTCTGCCGTAACTTCCGGCGTCAAGGATGTACGTGACGTCTTTGAAAAGGCAAAGGGTGCGGGGCTTTTCCGGCAGAAGGGAGCCCCCATCCTGTTCATCGACGAGATTCACCGCTTCAACAAGGCGCAGCAGGACGCCCTGCTGGGGGCCGTGGAAAACGGCACCATCGTGCTGGTGGGCGCCACCACCGAAAATCCCTCCTTCGAGGTCATTACTCCCCTGCTGTCCCGCTGCCAGGTCTTCGTGCTCAAGCCCCTGGAGGTGAACGACCTGGAAACCCTGCTGGACAGGGCGCTTAAAGAAGACGAAATCCTGAAGGAAAAAGATATCCGCCTGGAAGAGACGGAAGCGCTGATGCGCTATAGCGGCGGAGATGCCCGCAAACTGCTGAATGTCCTTGAAATCGTGGTAGATGCACAGGAGGGGCAATCCCCCATCGTGATTGACAACGCCATCGTCACCGAATCTGTCCAGGAGAACATGGCCATCTACGACAAGGACGGGGAAATGCACTACGACATCATCTCGGCCTTTATCAAGAGCATCCGCGGGTCGGATCCCAACGCCGCCATCTACTGGCTGGCGCGTATGATAGAGGGCGGCGAAGACCCGCTGTTCATTGCCCGCCGGCTGTGCCTGAGCGCTTCGGAAGATGTGGGGCTGGCCAATCCCAACGCCCTCCTGCTGGCCAATGCCTGCTTCGAGGTGGTTTCCAAAATCGGCATGCCGGAAGGGCGGATTCCTCTTGCCGAAACGACGGTCTATCTGGCCTCCAGCCCCAAGAGCAATGCCTCGTACATGGCGCTGGAAACCGCCCTGGCCAAGGTGAAGGAAACGGGAAACCAGCCGGTTCCCCTCCCCCTTAGGAACGCGCCCACCCAGCTCATGAAGGACCTCCGTTACAGCGACGGTTACAAGTATGCCCACGACTATCCTGGCCATTTCGTCGATATGGAGTTCCTCCCGGACGCCCTGAAGGGCACCGTCTTTTACGAGCCCGCTTCCAACCGGCACGAAGACGTCCTTCGCGCCTATCTGGAGGCCTGCTGGCCCAAATATTATCAGAAAGGATAGCCTACGCCGAAGTGCACGGCGTAGTTGCTTTTGAGCCATTGGGAGGGTCCCAGCCAGCGGTCCCCCGCCTCCCGCATGGGATCCCGGACGCGGAAGCCGGCGTCTATGCGTACCAGCAGGAAGTCCAGGTTGACCCGGATGCCCAGCCCCCAGTCCATGGCGAGGGACTCCGGCAGGGTGCTGAAGTGGAATTCCGAACCTATTTCCGCATCCAGCACTTCGTCGTTATCCGGGAAATCCCAGACATTGCCGATATCTGTGAACAGGGCGCCCTCCAGTTTCCACACCAGGGGGAAACGGTATTCCAGGTTGGCTTCCAGTTTTATCTCGCCCACCTGGCTGGGGATGGCAAACAGGTAGGAGTAGGATTCCGATGTGCCCGGCCCCAGGGTGCGCGCCTGCCAGCCCCGCATGGAGTTGGCTCCGCCCGCATAGAACTGCTTTTCGAAGGGGACGCTGCTGGAGTTCCCGTAGGCATGGCCCACGCCCGCCTGCAGGCGGTAGGCCAGGGCCTGCTTGTCCCCGGAGCCGAAGCGGAGGGTGCGTCCGGCCGTAAACAGGCCTTTGACATACTGGGAATATTCCGTTTCCCAGATGGTGTGGTGGCCGAATTCGTTCTGCGGCATCCAGCGGTTGAAAAGGCTTAGCACGTTGCCGGAAACATCGAATTCGGCCCGGTAGTAATGGTACGAACGGGTGGGAACGGCCGAATTGTCCGTGGTGTAGTAGAGCGTTCCGCCTACGCCCAGGTCGAAGTGGTCCATGTAGGCGAAAAACAGGAACGGATTGTTGGTCAGCAGGTCCACCATAAAGTCTCCGTCAAAGTCGAACAGGCGGGCAATGTTGGCCTGGAACGGGGACAGCTGGTAATAGAAACTTTGGCCGATGCGGCCGGAATAGGCCAGGGACGTGGAAATTAAGCTGCGCCGGTATTCCGGACGGTCCTGGTAGCTGAAGGAGGCGTTGAACTCTGTGTGCGGAATGTTGGGGCCTTTGAACAGCCGGGTGGGAAGCCCCAGGAACTGCGGGAAGCTAAGGCCGGTGGTGAAAGTGAATTCCGTGGAATAGGCCGTGGTCTTGGGCCGGAACTGGAAATTCCCCTTCAGGCCCAGGTTCAGGCGTTCTCCCCCGTGGAAGAGGTTCTTGTGGTAGTAAGTGATCTGCGGCGAAATGCCGATGAGGCCGGTGGAGTTCACGGAGGCTTCCAGATTGGTCTTGAACCCCTGCAGGCCGGCGTCCTGGAGGGTGATGGCGGCATCCACCCGGTCTTCGGAGACCGGATTCAGGGCGATGTTCACCCCGGAGAGCATCCCCAGGCCGGACAGCCGGCTATAGGCCGTGTTGATGTTCCGTTCGTCGTACAGCTGTCCGGGGGCGATGGTATTCAGGTTCTCCAGGACGCTGGGACGGATTTTCAGCCGCTGCGGGTGGCTGATGCTCACCTCCCCTATCCGGAACTTCCGGTGTTCCCGGGCCGCCTCCGGGGAGTCGCCCAGGGCATAGTCCCGGATGGCCATGGTAAGACGGGCCTTCCCGTCGCCCGAGAGCGTGTCGGCCTCGAACGCGTAATAGCTCTTGGTGAAGCCGAAGTAGCCCCGGGTGCGGAAATACTGGGCCGATCGGCTGGCTTCTTCTTCCAGGGCCGAGGCCGACAGATACCCTCCCGCGGCGATGGTGCTGTTGGGCAGGTCCTGGGCAAAATCCTGCGCGAAGGTGCCGTAGTCCGGGATGTCGTAGTCGATGGAGGAGATGGTGTAACGCTTTCCCAGGGTGACGAAGTAGTTTACGTCCACCTTCCGGCCGTGGACCTGCACCTGGCTCTCCACCTCCGACCCGTAATAGCCGATGTATTGGAGGTAATTCTTGATGTTGTCGATGCTGGCATCCACCTGGGCCGGGTCGTACACCACGGGGGCCACGCCCACGCTTTGGAAGAACTGCCCCGTCCGGGTATGTCCGTCACCGCCCCAGTTGTACACGACGAGCAGCGGATTGAAGCCCAGGAGGGTGCTGTTGGGCTTTTGGGTAATGTAGGAGTTGAGGGACGAGGCGTTGAAGCGGCTGTCATCGGCTTTCACGGTGTTTTTCCGGAGCAGGAACTCCCCGTCTGCGAGCGAGCGCGTGGTGCTGCACCCGGCCAGGAGCAGGACCAGGAACAAAAGAATTATGCTTTTGCAGCGATTCATTCTTACAAAATTAATATTTTCCTTATATTTGCACAATTTTTAATCCGTTTTTATGCTGTAGAAATGAAGAACAAGTACATCGACCTCATTGAACAGACCTTCGATTTCCCGCAGGATGAATTCATGGTGGTGGACGGCAACCTCCTGTTCAACGACATCGACCTGATGGAGATTATAGAAAAGTATGGTACGCCGCTGAAAATCACCTATTTACCCAAGATTTCCCAGCAAATCCAGCGTGCCAAGCGCCTGTTCAAGGTGGCCATGGCCAAGGTGGATTACCAGGGCGCGTACCACTACAGCTACTGCACCAAGAGCTCCCAGTTCGCCTTCGTGGTGCACGAGGCGCTCAAAAACGACATCCACCTGGAAACCTCGTCGGCCTACGACCTGGACCTGGTCCGGTCCCTGGGGCGGGACGGTTCCGTGGACAAGGACAGCACCTACATCATCTGCAACGGCTTCAAGCGCCCGCAGTATATCCAGAACATCGCCGCCCTCAGGAAGGAGGGCTGGAAGCGGATCATTCCCGTGCTGGACAACAAGAACGAGTTTGAAGACCTGGCCGGCCTCGTGGAGGAAGACACCATGATGGGCATCCGGATTGCCTCGGAGGAAGAGCCCAACTTCGACTTCTATACCTCGCGCCTGGGCATCCGCTATTCGGACATCGTGCGCTTTTACAAGGAAACGGTGGCCAAGTATCCCAACTTCCACCTCAAGATGCTGCATTTCTTCATCAATACGGGCATCCGGGACACGGCCTATTACTGGAACGAACTGTCCAAGTGCGTAAAGGTGTACTGCGAGCTCAAGGCCATCTGCCCGGAGCTGGACAGCCTGAACATCGGCGGGGGCCTGCCCAACAAGACCTCCCTGGCCATGGACTTCGACTACGAATACATGGTGGAGGAAATCATCAACCAGATCAAGCTCTACTGCAATTCCATGGGTGTGGAAGAACCGGACATCTTCACGGAATTCGGCAGCTTCACGGTGGGCGAAAGCGGGGCCACCATCTTCAAGATCCTGGACATCAAGCAGCAGAACGACCGGGAGAAGTGGTACATGATAGACAACTCCTTCATGACCTGCCTGCCGGACACCTGGGGCCTGAACCAGCGCTTCATCCTGCTGCCCATCAACAAGTGGAACGACGAGTACCAGCGGGTTTTCCTGGGCGGGCTCACCTGCGACAGCCAGGACTTTTACAATGCCGACTACCACGCCAACGCCATCTTCCTGCCCACCATCCGGAGCCGGCGGGAGAACCTGTACATCGGCTTTTTCCATACCGGGGCCTACCAGGATGCCATCGCCGGTTTCGGCGGCATCAAGCACTGCCTCATGCCCTCTCCGCGCCACATCCTCATAGACCGGGACAAGGAGGGCAACCTCACCACCTCCGTCTTTGCCGAGGAGCAGACTTCGGAGTCCATGCTGAAGCTCCTGGGGTACAAGCAGTAAGAGATTCTTCGCTTCCAGATTCTTCGCTTCCAGATTCTTCGCTTCCAGATTCTTCGCTTCCAGATTCTTCGCTTCGCTCAGAATGACACTGTCGGCTGCAGATATCAAGTTTGTCAAGTCGCTGTCCCAGAAAAAGTTCCGGGACAGTGAGGGACTTTTTGTGGTGGAAGGTGAAAAGCTGGTGCAGGAGGCGTTGCAGTCGGGGTTTCAGATAGAGCGTGTGTACAGGAAAGAGGAGATTGGCCTCTCGGCCATGGCCCGGATTTCGGCCCAGTCCTCCCCTTCCCCGGTGCTGGCCGTCGTGAAAAAGCCGGCGGCTGCTTTCCAGGCTCCATCGGATGGCCTTTACCTGGCTCTGGACGGGATCCGGGACCCCGGCAACCTGGGCACCATCCTAAGGATTGCCGACTGGTTCGGCCTGGATGCGGTTTATGCCTCTGAAGATACCGTGGAACTGTACAATCCCAAGGTCGTGCAAGCTACCATGGGCGCCATTTTCCGTATCCCTTTCCATACGGCAGACCTCCCTTCGCTGTGTTCCTCTTATCCCGGCAAGGTTTACGGAACCTTCCTGGACGGAGAAAACATGTACTGCAAGGCGTTGTCGTCCTCCGGTATCATTGTTATCGGCAATGAGGCCAGGGGGATATCGGAAAAGACGGCCGCCTGCGTGAGCGAGCGCCTCTACATTCCTCCCTTCCCCCCGGGCGGCTCCGGATCCGAATCGCTCAACGCGGCGGTGGCCACGGCCATTACCGTCGCGGAGTTTCGGCGGCGCAGCCTTTAATGGAGTTCAACCACGCAGAAATCGCGTGCGGGAACTGTAAGGGTATAGACCGTGCGCACCAGCTTAATACCCAAATAATCAAGTGCTTCCGGAGGGATGCGGACGGAAGTGTCGGCCGTTGGGCCAAAATTGGCCACTACCAGCGAGGTGCGCTTCCCGTCTGAACGGAGCCAGGCAAAGTGGCGGTCCCGGTCGAAGTGCCCGGCCTCCTGGCAGTAGCCCAGGTCGAAGGTTTTTCCGTCGGCAAAGACCGGGCTCTTGGCCAGTTCCAGGAGCTCCCGATACCGTTTCAGGACCGCCTGCTCCCCGCCGGTCAGACCGCTCTCCGGATGGTCTATCCAGCTCCGGAGCCTTTGCAGCGAGTCCACCGTCCACCAGTCGAAGATGGAAGTGCGGCCGTTGACGCCGCTGAAGGGCTCGTCGTCCATGCCCTTCTCCCCTATCTCCTGGCCGAAGTACAGCATGAAGGAGGCCGTGTTCAGCAGGGCCGATACCCCCAGCGCTGCATAGCCGCCGGAGGCGCTGCCGCAGAAGAAGTCGGAGGCGATGCGCTGCTCGTCGTGGTTTTCCAGGAAGTTCAGCATCCGGGGCTGCAGCTCCTCCAGGAACTGCCAGTTCCAGGAGATTTCCCTTGCTGAAGCTCCGCTGCAAGTGACGGCCCGTAAAGTGTCGTATAGACCAGATTTGTCGTATAAGATATCAAAGCCTACATCCTCTACGTACTGCCGGTATTTTTCCTTTTCATACACCTCGGCTACAAAGAGGACGGCGGGGAATTCCTCCTTGATTTTTGCGATGAGCCACTGCAGGAACTGCGGCGGAACCAGTTCCACCATGTCGCAGCGGAAGCCGTCCACTCCCCGGGAGGCCCAGAAGCGGACAATCTCCAGCATCTTGTCCCAGGTGCGCGTGTGGAAGTCGCAGTAGTTGATTTTCACCGTCTCGTACCAGTGCGTAAGGGACGGGGCCGGAGAGAAACAGTTGCCGGAGGCCTTGGCCGGGTTTTCGTAATACCCGTTGCCGTTGTAGGGTTCCGGCAGCGTGAGGGGCTGTCCCGGATAGTAGAAGAAGTCGTTTTCCGGGGCCCAGTGGACGGCGGTGTTATCTTCCAGGCCGAAGTTCACGTTATCCCGGGAAACATGGTTGGGGATGAAGTCCAGGATGACCTTTATCCCGGCCCGGTGCGTCCTTTCCACCAGGGCGTCGAACTCATCCATGCGCCGCAGCGGGTCATCGGCCAGGTAGGGGTTTACGTCGTAATAGTCATAAATGGCGTATGGAGAGCCGGCATCCCCCTTCACAATCTGGGGGTGGGAGGGCCTGCAGCCTTTCCCGGAGAAGGTGGTGGCGTGCCGGATGACGCCGGTGTACCAAAGATAATCGACACCGAGCCCTTTCCAATACTGGAGGGACCCGGCGTCGACGCCAGAGAATTTACCGGTGTTCCACAGACGGGGAAGCAGCTGGTAAATAATTTGTTTCATCTTACCAGTTCAAGATTTTCTTGAAGTCGAACTCTTCCGGGTTGGGGACGTACTCCTTGGCGCTGTCGTAGTCGGCCGGGGTAATGAAATGGCAGATGTGGTTGTAATAGTTCTGCGAGGTGCCTCCGTCTATGTTCACGCGGCGCGGCGGAATCTTGCCCTCGGCATTCTGCAGGTCCTTCAGGTACAGCGGATGCGCCTCTCCGTCGGCATCCACATACACCATGCAGCCGGTCTCTCCCTTGGCAAAGAGCTCGTAGGCGCCCATGGCCAGTTCCGTGCAGTAGGTGAGGTCGTAGCCGATGGGGTCCTGGCAGCGGACGTCGTAGCCAATCTCCACGGGACGGGTCTTCACCTTCAGGCCGAACTTCTTGAACTCTTTCTCCAGGATGTCGTTGAACAGGACGGCCTTGGAGATTTTGCCCAGTTCCGGATGTCCGTGCTCGTCGTAGGTCATGGACACGCCGGCGTCCTTGATTTCCTGCGGATCCAGGTCGTGGAATACGCCTTCGGCCACCACCACGGTGCCGTAGCCGATGCCCATGAGCTTGCGCTTGAGGATGGCCGAGAGGGCCAGCTTCACAATCTTGTCCAGGCAGATTTCCGTCTTGTTGAACATTTCCGGAATGATGGTCATGGGGCAGTGGGTTGCCTCGCCGATGCCCAGGGCCAGGTGACCGGCGCTGCGACCCATGGCGCTGATGATGAGCCAGTTGCCGCTGGTACGGGCATCCTCATACACGGTGCGGGCCAGGTGGGCGCCTTCGTCCTTGGCGCTGTTGAAGCCGAAGGTGGGGGCGTTGCTGGGCAGCGGCAGGTCGTTGTCTATGGTCTTGGGGATGTGGATGTTGTGGATGGGATACTGCCTTCCTTCCAGGAACTTGGCAATGCGGTTGGCGGTGGAGGCGGTGTCGTCGCCGCCCACGGTCACCAGGAGCTTGATGTTGTTGTCCTGGAAAAGGCCCAGGTTGAAGTTCTGCTCAAAATCCTTGTCGGTGGGTTTGAAACGGCTCATCTGCAGGTAGCTGCCGCCACGGTTGAAATAGGCGTCGGCCTTGTAGAAATCCAGTTCTTCCGTACGCGGGGACTTGGAGAAAAGGCCGCTGTAACCGCCGTGAAGGCCGATTACCCGGTAGCCGTTGCCCAGGAAGGTTTTTGCGACAGACATGACGACGGTATTCATGCCCGGAGCCGGGCCGCCGCCGCAGAGGATGATGATGGAATCTTTCATTGTATTTAGTACTTAAAGTGTTTTCTACATGCAAAGATAGCAATTATTTTTGTATCTTTGCTGAAATGGACTTTACGGAGGCAAAACATAAAATAGAACAGCTGAAGGCGGTGCTCTGGGAGAACAGCCGGAAGTACTATGTGGAAAATGCTCCCACCATGAGCGACTACCAGTACGACCAGCTCATGCACCAGCTGGAAGACCTGGAGAACGCCTATCCGGAATACAGGACGCCGGACTCCCCTACCCAGCATGTGGGATCGGATCTGGAGGAGGGGCGCGGCGGTTTTGCCAAGTATCCGCACCGCTATCCCATGCTTTCGCTGGCCAACACCTACTCGATCGGCGAGGTGGAAGACTTTGCCGAGCGGGCCGTGAAGGGCCTGGAGCACGGGTTCACCTATTGCTGTGAACTCAAGTTCGACGGCACGGCCATCTGCCTGACTTATCGCGACGGGCTGCTGTTCCGGGCCCTTACCCGGGGAGACGGCCTTCTGGGTGACGATGTCACTGCGAATGTCCGCCAGATAGCCAATATTCCGCAGCGGCTGCAAGGCAGCGGCTATCCCGCCGAATTCGAAATCCGCGGGGAGATTCTGATGCCCTTCGCCTCCTTCGACCGCCTGAACCGCGAAAGGGAACTGCAGGAAGAGCCCCTGTTTGCCAATCCCCGCAATGCCGCCAGCGGTTCCCTGAAGCTGCAGGACCCGGAGGAAGTGGGCCGGCGCGGTCTTTTCTGCACCCTTTACCACATTCCCGTCGGGCAGGTCTCCTATCCCACCCACGACGAGGCCCTCCGTGCCGCGCAGTCCTGGGGCCTGCCGGTTTCGGACGAGCGCAGGGTGTGCCGGGATATCGGCGAGATAGAAGCTTTCATTGCCCATTGGGATACGGCGCGCAGGGAACTGCCGTTCGCTACGGACGGCATTGTCATCAAGATCAACGAACTGGAGAACCAGCAGGCGCTGGGCTATACCGCCAAGAGCCCCCGCTGGGCCGTTGCCTATAAGTTCAAAGCCGAGCAGGCCTGTACCCCCGTCCTTAGCATCGACTACCAGGTGGGCCGCACCGGGGCCGTCACCCCCGTGGCCAACCTGGAACCCGTGCTGCTGAGCGGTACCATGGTCCGGCGCGCCACCCTGGTGAACGAAGACCAGATGCGCGCCCTGGACCTCCACGAAGGCGACTGGGTCTATGTGGAAAAAGGCGGCGAAATCATCCCCAAAATTACAGGAGTGGATCTTTCCCGCCGTCCCCGGGAAGCCCGGATTCCCGTTTTCCCCGCGTGCTGCCCCGCTTGCGGAACGCCCTTGCAGCGGGAAGAAGGGGAAGCCAAGTGGTTCTGTCCCAATACCCGGGGCTGCAGCACCCAAATCAAAGGACGCCTGGAGCACTTCGTAAGCCGCAAGGCCATGAACATCCTGGCCGGGGAAGCTACGGTAGAGCAGCTGTACAGGCTGGATCTGGTCCGTACCCCCTCCGATCTGTACCATCTCCGGGAGTCCCGGCTGCTGATGCTGGAAGGCTGGAAGGAGAAGTCTGTCCGCCGTTTCCTGGAGAGTGTGCAAAAGTCCCGGACGGTCCCTTTTGAACGGGTCCTTTTCGCCGTCGGCATCCGCTATGTGGGAGAGACCACGGCGCGGGATGTGGCCCGGCATTTCGGGTCCATGGAGGCGCTTTCGGCCGCATCCAGGGAAGCGCTGCTTGCCGTTCCGGAAGTGGGCGAAGTGATAGCCGACAGCATCCTCTCCTTCTTCCGCAGTCCGGAGAACCTGGAAGAGATGGAGCGCCTGAAAGCCGCCGGGCTTCAGATGGCCCTGGAAAGGCAGGAACCCTCCTCCCACACCCTCTCCGGAAAGACCATCGTCATCAGCGGGAACTTTTCGGTTTCCCGGGAAGAGATGAAGGCGCTCATAGAGGCGCACGGCGGCAAGAACGGCAGTTCCGTCAGCGGAAAGACCTCCTATCTGCTGGCCGGCTCCAAGCCCGGGCCGGAGAAGCTCAGGAAGGCTGCGGAGCTGGGCGTGGAAATCATCGGCGAGGAAGCGTTCAGGGCGCTGCTCGGGCAGGGCGCTCCGCAGGATGGCGGTCCCGCCCCTCAGGAAGACCTTTTCTTTGAACCTACACTGTTCTAGCCATGTTCAGGCGCTGGATGCATAAACTGAAGGTGATTGTCCGGTGGATTTCCATTTGGATCACCCGCATCGTGCGTTTTGTCACCCACGACCTCTGGCTCATCAATACCGAAGATTTTTCCCGCCTGAAGGGGCGGCTGGTCCGGGACCTCAAGACCGTCGTGCTCATGATGAACACCTTCTCGGACCAGAAAATAGGCTACCAAATCACGGCGCTGGCCTACCGCAGCATGCTGGCCGTGGTGCCCGCCATCGCCATCGGCCTGTACCTCACGGACGGCGTGGGGCTGCGGGACCGTTTCGCCCAGCTCCTGTACCAGAACCTTTCCGGGGAGGACAGGATCATCACCCCCCTGCTGAACGCAGCCGATACCATAGTCAATACGGCCGAGAGCGGCCTGTTCGGCTTCATCTCCATGGCCTCCTTCCTGTGGATAGTCTTCTCCCTGATGCTCACCGTCCGGCGGGTATTCAACAACGTGTGGCGGGTGGAAAAGGAGCAGAACTTCCTGCGGACGATAGGCGTGGTGATAGGAATCATGATCCTGTCCCCTTTTGTGGTCCTGATGTTCTATTCCGGATCGGTGGTCTATTCCCATGTACTGGACCTGGTGGTGCCCGGGAACCTGCTCTTCTCGGACAAGCTGAAATCCTTCCTGTCCTGGGTGCTGTTCGCCGCAGCCACCGTGTTCATCATGGCCGTCATGTTCAAGTATATTCCGGGCACCCGGGTCCGCTTCCGCTATGCCCTGAAAGCGGCCCTCCTGGCGGGTCTGGTGTTCACGCTCGTACAATACCTCTACCTGGAGACGCAGGTGATGGTGAGCAAGCAGAGTGCCGTATATGGCGTTCTGGCGGCCATCCCGCTGTTCATGATCTGGCTGAACCTGGGATGGAGCATCATCCTGTACGGGGCCGAACTCACATACGCCTTCCAGAACGTGGACAGACATTCCCTGACGGTGGAAACCTTGGATGAAATGAATGAAGATGCCGTGCGCCGGCGCAAGCATCGGCTGCAGAATACCATGAAGATATGAGCTTTTCGGAATTTAACCAAGAGGATTACCAGATCATCGGGCAGCGTTACGCCCTCCTGAAGGAATCGGCGCGGAAACGCTGTGCCAACGAGGAGGAAATGGCCCTGGTGCAGAAGGCGTTCGAGTTTGCCAACGACGCCCACCGCAACGTGCGGCGCCGCAGCGGGGAGCCGTACATGCTGCATCCCATTGCCGTGGCGCAGATTGTGGTGGATGACATCGGCCTGGGCTGCAAGTCCATTGCCGCAGCCCTGCTGCACGATGTGGTGGAAGACACGGATTATACGGTGGAGGACATCCAGCGGGAGTTCGGAGACAAAGTCGCCTCGCTGGTGGACGGGCTCACCAAAATCAAGAACGTGCTGGATACGGAGCAGAAGAACATGGACTCCGACGCCTCCCAGCAAAGCCTGCAGGCCGAAAACTTCAAGCGGATCCTGCTCACGCTCAACGACGACGTGCGCGTGGTGCTCATCAAGCTGGCCGACCGGCTGCACAACTGCCGCACCATCGAGCACATGCCGGAGCACAAGCGGGACAAGATCCTGAGCGAAACCATGTTCATCTTCATTCCGCTGGCGCACCGTCTGGGCCTGTACAGCATCAAGAGCGAGCTGGAGAACATCTGGCTGCGCTACAAGGAACCGGAGGCCTATGCCGACATAACGGCCCGCATCAACCAGAACATCCAGGAGCGGGAGAAGGAAATGACCGCCTTTGTCGAGCCCATCTCGGAAGCCCTTTCCCAGGCGGGGTTCAGCTTCGAAATCCGGCGCCGGGTGAAGACCCCCTACTCGGCCTGGCACAAGATGCAGACCAAGCAGATTCCCTTCGAGGAAGTCTATGACCTGTATGCCATCCGCATCATCTTCGACGCCATGCGGGAATCCAAGGACTCGGAGCGCGACCAGTGCTATCACATTTTCTCCATCATCACGGGCATCTACCGCTATATGCCGGAGCGTCTGCGGGACTGGGTGAAGAACCCCAAGTCCAACGGCTATGAGTCGCTGCACTGTACCCTGCTCAGCAATACGGGCGTATGGGTAGAGGTGCAAATCCGCTCCCGCCGGATGGACGACATTGCCGAGAAGGGCATCGCCGCCCACTGGGCCTACAAGAAGGATGGCTATCTGGGCGAAGGGGACAAGGAGATGGACGCCTGGCTTTCGCGCATCAAGGACATCCTGGTGAACCCGGACGTGAATGCGCTGGAACTGCTGGACATCATCCACAACGACCTCACCAGCCCGGAAATCTATGTCTATACCCCCAAGGGAGAGCAGCGCACCATCCAGAAAGGCGCCACGGCCCTGGATTTTGCCTTCTTCATCCATACGGAGGTGGGGCTCAAGGCCATCGCCGCCAAAGTGAACCAGCGCCTGGTGAAACTGAGCCAGGTGCTCAAGACCGGCGACAAGATAGAGATTATCACGGCCGAGGACGGAAAGCCCCAGCACGAGTGGCTGCAGTTCCTGGTAACCAGCCGGGCCCGCAGCCAGGTGGTGGACTATTTCAAGAACCAGCGCCGCCAGACCGTGGAATTCGGCCGCAAAACCCTGGAGGAACAGGTGGAAGCGCTGGGCTACAAGGCCGACGAAGGGACGCTCCAGCGCCTGGAAGTGGCCTACAACGCCTCTTCCCGCGAAGACCTCTTCTTCCGGATCGGCATCGGCACCCAAAGCCTGGGCAACCTCTCGGAGGTGCTCAAGCGCTCGTCCGGGAGCAAGCTGTCCTGGTTCCGGAAGATGCTGGGCCGCGACGAGCCGCAGCAGAAGCATCCGGCCCAGGGGGGCGAGTTTCTCATCGATACGGACGACCCCACCGGTCCGCAGTTTGTCATTGCCAGCTGCTGCAACCCCATTCCCGGAGACCCGGTCCTGGGCTTCAAGGCGCCGGACGGCACCATCACCATCCACAAGAAGAGCTGTCCGGTGGCCGAGAGCATCGCCGCCCTGCACGGGGACTGGGTGGTGGTGCCCAAGTGGCTGGAGCATGCGGCCGAGGACCATTCCTTCCTGGTGCGCCTGTCCCTGCGCGGCATCGACCGCCTGGGCCTGCTGAACGAGATTTCCCGCTACCTGTCCCTGGTGATGGGCGTGAACATGCGCCGGCTGAATCTCTGGGCCGAGGGCGGCCTTTTCGAGGGCTACATCGACCTGTACGTCAATTCCCGCGACATCCTGGACAAGGTGCTCAAGAAGCTCTCTTCCATCGAGGGCATAGAAAACGTTTCAAGAAGCGAGCTATGAACCTGAAGAAATTCCTGCCCCTGATACCGGCCGCCCTGGTCCTGGGTCCCATGCTGTTCCCCTGGGGGTGCGCCAATACCACCGCCTCCCCTTCCGGCGGCCCCAAGGACACCATTCCCCCGGTCATCGTCCGGCTTTCCCCCCTGCCGGGAGCGGTGAACGTTCCCGTCCACAATACCACCATCAAGATTACCTTCAACGAGTATGTGACCATCAAGGACGCCAACGGGGTCTTCCTGTCGCCGCCCCTGGAGAAAAAGCCCAAGGCCGTCATCCGGGGCAAGTCCGTGGTGGTTTCCTTCGAGGAAGACCTCTCCCCCAACACCACCTACACGCTGGACCTGACCGGCGCCATCGCCGACAACAACGAGGGCAACCTGTACCCCGGCTATACCCTGGCCTTCTCTACGGGCGACCAGCTGGATTCCATGTGCCTGACGGGGCTGGTCCAGGATTGCAGCACCCTGCTGCCGCTGAAGGGAGCCACGGTGCTCCTGTACAAGGACCAGGCCGACTCGGCCATCTTCCTGCACCGGCCCGACGCCGCGGTGCGGACGGACGACTGGGGCTTCTTCAGCCTGCGGAACATCCAGGACACCCTGTACCGGGTCTATGCCCTGAAGGACCTGAACAACAACAACCTGTACGACCCGGAAACGGAAAGCGTGGCCTTCCTGGATTCCCTCTTCCGTCCGGTCCGGGTAATCAACGACACCCTGTACGAGTTCAAGAAGTTCAACATGAAGGACACCGCCCTGTGCCTGGCCCGCAAGACGGAGGTGGAGCTGAGCGTATTCCGCGAGCCCCCGTCCAAGCAGATGATCATGAAGAAGGAACGGGTGGACCTGCGTTCGGCCTACCTGACCTTCATGGCGCCCAACGCCATCATCCACGACATGCGCATCAAGGGCCTTCCCCGCGAAAAGCTCCTCTCCCAGTTCAACCAGCAGCGGGATTCGCTGGAGCTGTGGGTCAACGACCCCCGCAAGATGCCGGACACCCTGCAGCTGCAGATCCGTTACGACAAGACGGACACCGCCGGGGTCACCAAGCCCACGGACGAGACGGTGAAACTGGTGCTGGACAAGAAGCTGAAGGCCGAGCTGAACAAGAGTTCCACCCGGGACCGCAAGCACGAAGACACCCTGTGCATCTATACCACATCGGCCGAGCCCACCACGGTGGAGCAATACGGTTTCGAGCTGGAATTCAAGTATCCTCTGGTGGAGGAAGGTTGGGATTCGCTGCTGCTGCGCTCCGTGAATCCGCGCCAGCAGGAGGCCCTGGTCCCCTTCACGCTCATCCGGGACACCGCCAACCTGCGCAGGTTCCGCGTAATGCCCGAAGAACCCTTCCAGCGGGGGTTTGACTATATTCTCCGGGTCCCCCACCGGCGCTTCAGGGACATCAACGGTTTTTACAACGACAGCTCGCTGGTGAAGGTAACCCTGCCCGACGAAGAGAAATACGCTTCCATCCGGCTGGAGCTGACCGGCGTGCACAACAAGTATATCATGGAGCTGCTCAACGACAAGCGGGACAAGATCATCCGGAGCTTCGTGGTGGAGGAAGACGGTCCGGTGGTATTTCCGTACCTGAACAACGGGTCCTACTGCATCCGCATCACCGAAGACCGGAACCGGAACAACATGGTGGATACCGGCAACCTGCTGGAGCACCGGCAGCCGGAAAAGGTGCAGTTCTTCAAGGTGGACGACCAGTTCTTGATTAAGGTGCTGGAAAAGGCCGAAATGATATGGACCCTGGATATGGAGGAACTGTTCCCATGAGAAGAAAGTTGTTGCTTGCAGCGCTGGCGGCCCTCACCGCCGCCTTCGCCGCCCGGGCCCAGGTGGAACGGGAAATCAATCTGGACGAAGAATTCTTTACCCTGCCGGAGGTGGTGACCGGCTCTTACCTGGACAGCGTCTCGGTGAAAAAGAGCGCGTCCAACAACTATTGGATGGTGGGGGCCTACGGCGGCCTGGCCCTGGACTACGGCTTTTTCAATCCGGTGCGCTATGTGCGCTGGGTGGTCCAGTACCCGGTGTACGGCTTTTCCCTCATGCGGTATTACAGCATGTTCGGCCGCTTCCCCAACATGGGCCTGGAAGTGGGTGCGCAGATGAACTACGAGGGCTACGAGTTCAAGCGGAGCAAGGAGACCGGCAACATCTTCACGGAATCCGGCGCCTACAAGGCCCTCATGACGGTTCCGGAGGCCTTCCTCCTGTCCCATTTCCACTTTGACGTGGGCGACCATTTCAAACTGCTGGCCAAGCTGGGCATCTACGGCGGATACCGGACCGACATCGTCCGTATCCCGGAAGAGAGCTATGCCCAGGCCCAGTGGTTCCTGGAGCACGAAAACTCCTTTCAGGACTACGACAGGCGCTGGTCCTACGGCGTGAAGGGCGGCCTGGGTTTCGGCCTCATGTTCGACCCCGTCGAAATCCATCTGGTGGTCCATGTCAAGTGGGGCTGGAGCACCTTCTGGGAACCCGATTACACCAGTCCGTATTATTACCGTTTCGGCTATCCGCTGGACGGCGGGCTCACGCTGGGGCTGTATTACCAGCTTACCCCCCGCCACGGCCATTCCCGTGCCCAGCTGCGGAAGATGGCCCGGCAAATAGTGGAACAGGAAAACAGGTGACATCATGAAAACGCTTGCAGTAAAAGTGGGGCGGCTTACCCTGGGCGGAGACGCCCCCATCGCCCCCCAGACCATGCTCAACACCCCCACCTCGGACGTGGAGGCCACCCTGGCCCAGGCTGTCCGGGTGGCCGATGCGGGGGCCAGCCTCATCCGGATTACGGTTCCGGCCCTGTCCGACGTAGAGGCCCTTTCCCAGGTGGCGGCCCGTTTCCGGGCCCTGGGCTATGACGTGCCGCTGGTGGCCGATGTACATTTCTCCTCGGAAATTGCCATGGCCGCCGCCCGGGTGGTGGAGAAGGTCCGGATCAACCCGGGCAATTTCCATCCGGACCACCGGAAGGCCCGGGAACGTTTTGCCCAGTTCCTGGAAGTGTGCAAGGAGCACGGGACGGCCATCCGAGTGGGCCTGAACCACGGGTCCCTGGGCCGCTATATCGTGGAACAGTACGGCAATACGCCCCAGGCCATGGCCCTGGCGGCCATGGAGTGGCTGGATATGTGCAAGGAGGCCTCCTTCTACAACGTGGTGGTGTCGCTGAAGGCTTCCAACACGGTGGTGATGACAGCGGCCTACCGGGAGCTGGCCCGTCTGATGGAGGCCTCCGGCGTGGTCTTCCCCCTGCATGTGGGCGTGACAGAGGCCGGGAACGGGGATACGGGCCGCATCAAGTCCTGCGTGGCCATCTCCACCCTGCTGCAGGAAGGCATCGGCAACACGGTGCGGGTTTCCCTGACGGAGCCGCCGGAGAACGAGGTGCCCGTGGCGCAGTACCTGGCCCAGCGCTATTCCTCGCAGCCTGTGACGGCCTGCCTGAGCGAACGGGACCGCTACATCCTGGATGCGGCCTGCACCTATGGGAAGCCCCTTCTGGACAGGGAGATAGACAGTGTCTCCTTCCCGGATTTCCCGGAGGGGGAATACCTCTCCGACGAACTGATGCAGGCCTGCCGGCGCCGTTTCTACAAGCCGGAGTACATTGCCTGCCCGGGCTGCGGACGAACCCAGTACAACCTGCAGGCCGCCTTCGAAGCGGTCAAGGCCCGCACCGCCCACCTGCAGAACGTGGTTATTGCCGTCATGGGCTGCATTGTGAACGGCCCCGGAGAAATGGCCGATGCCGATTACGGCTATGTGGGGGAAGGCGCCGGCAAGGTGACCCTGTACCGCAAAAAAGAACCCGTCCTAAGGCATATACCCGAGGACGAGGCTGTGGACAAGCTCTTGGAGCTTATTAACCGCGATGCGGCTTTGAATCCGGTAAAATAGCAAGAACGGTTTCTACCGCGCGGACCTTGTCCCCTACTTTCACTTTGATTTCGGCCTCCGGGGGGACAAAGAGATCGATGCGGGATCCGAACTTGATTACCCCGCACTGCTCCCCGCGGTAAGCGATTTTCCCGGGCTCTGAATAGCAGACGATGCGGCGGGCGAAGGTTCCGGCAATTTGCTTGAAAAACACTTCTCCATGCTCATTCTTCAGGCAGGAGGAAGCGTGTTCGTTCAGCTGGGACGACTTGGGATGGAAGGCCAGGAAATACTTCCCGGGATGGTATTGGTAATAGGTGATATCCCCGCTGATGGGCCAAAAGTTGCAGTGGACGTCGAAGAAATCCATATAGACGGATATCTGGATACATTCCCGCTGCAGGTATTCCTTTTCCGTGACCTTTTCTACAATGACCACTTTGCCGTCGGCCACGGAGGTGACCACCCGCAGGTCCGACTCCTGGGGCGTTGTGCGGTCCGGAACCCGGAAAAACCAGGTAATGAACACAATGAACAGCAGCCAGAGGGCGCAGATGGGGAGACTGACCCAGAGGGTGGGGATAAAATGGGCGGTGAGGAAGATGAGTACGGCACAAACCGCCCAGCTGCCCAGAATGGTTCCGTAGGAATCACGGTCTATCTTAATCCATTTCATATCCTAGAAAAGCCCTGTCAATACCAAATAGATGACGCCGGTGGGGATGGCGAAGAGTGAGCTGTCGAAACGGTCCATCAGGCCGCCGTGGCCCGGTATCAGATGGCCGGAGTCCTTGATGCCGAAAGCGCGTTTCCACAGGGATTCAAGGAGGTCTCCCGCCACGCCGGCGAGCGCCATCAGAAGGGCCATCGCCAGGCAATGGACCAGCGGGAAGGAAACCATTCCCGTGAAATGGAGCACCGCGCCGGCCACCAGGGCCAGGAACAGGCCGCCCCAGAAACCGGCCCAGGACTTCTTGGGAGAGATGCTGGGACACAGCTTCCGGCCGCCTTTCTGCCCGAAGAGCATCCCGAAACAGTAGGCCCCCACGTCCGAGGCCCAGATGATGCAGAAGAAGGCCAGCATCAGCAGGCCGCTGAAGGTGCCGCCGCGGCTTACGACGGCATTGGAGAGCATGAGGGGAAAGGCAATGTACAGCAGTCCGGTATACAGGAAAGCCGTTTTGGGGAATTCATCGTGCCCTTTGTGGAAAAGGGTGAGGACCATGAGCAACAGCAGCAGCAGGAGCGCGAGGACCACCAGGGTGCTTAACGGCAGCTCCTGGAAGAAGAAACAGTGGGCCGCCAGAAACAGCAGGATGCCGCAGAGAACGGCCGTGAATTGGGCCGCTTTATAGGCCGGTCCCATACTTAGGCCGTAGAACTCGTAAAGCATACCGCCCGTAATGAAGGCGAACAGGATGGCAAAGAAAGGTCTGCCGACCAAAAGGCCTCCCAGCATCACTGCCAGGAAAATGGCCCCGGAGAGGGATCTTTTTACCGTTGTGTTCATTCGGCCGCAGGTTCTTCAAAACGGTCGTCGGCCGCGGGCTGCACCTTGGGGCCGAGAATCCGTTCGATGTCTTCTGCAAAGATAACTTCTTTTTCCAAAAGAAGGGCGCCCAATTGCATAAATTCATCCCGGTGTCCGTCAATGATCCTGCGGGTGCGGTCGTGGACCTCCTGGATGAGGTCTTTTACCTCCTGGTCCATGAGTTCGGCCGTCTTCTCCGAATAAGGCTTCACCAGGTTGTATCCGCGCGCGCCGCTGGAGTCGTAGAAGGACAGGGCGCCCACCTTGTCGCTCATTCCGTAGTACTGGATCATGGCATAGGCCATTCCGGTCATGCGCTCCAGGTCGTTCAGCGCGCCGGTGGACGGTTCCCCGTTCAGCACTTCCTCGGCCACGCGGCCGCCGATGAGCTGGCACATGTGGTCCGTCATCACGCTCTTGGACCAGTTCTTGCGCTCTTCCGGCAGGCTCCAGGTGAGCCCCAGAGCATTGCCGCGCGGGATGATGCTCACCTTGAACACCGGGTCGGCATACGGGAGCAGCCAGCCCACCAGGGCGTGTCCCGCCTCGTGATAGGCGGTGGTGCGTTTCTCGGCCGGGGTCATGATGGTGTTGGACTTGCGTTCCAGGCCGCCGATGATGCGGTCCACCGCATCCAGGAAATCCTGCTGCATGACGGCCGGGTGGCCCTGACGGGCGGCGGTGAGGGCCGCCTCGTTGCAGACGTTGGCTATGTCGGCGCCGGAGAAACCGGGGGTATGCTTGGCCATGAATTCCACGTTGAAGTCGTTCCCCAGCTTGATGTCCCGCAGGTGCACCTGGAAGATTTCCTCCCGTTCCTTCAGCTCCGGCAGCTCCACGTGGATCTGGCGGTCGAAACGGCCGGCGCGCATGAGCGCCTGGTCCAGGATGTCGGAACGGTTGGTGGCGGCCAGCACGATGACACCGCTGTTGGTGCCGAAGCCGTCCATTTCCGTGAGCAGCTGGTTCAGGGTATTCTCCCTTTCGTCGTTGGAGGAGAATCCCCCGTTCTTGGCCCGGGCCCGGCCTACGGCGTCAATCTCGTCGATGAACACGATGCAGGGGGCTTTTTCCTTGGCCTGGCGGAAGAGGTCTCTCACGCGCGAGGCGCCCACGCCCACGAACATCTCTACGAAGTCCGACCCGGAGATGGAGAAGAACGGGACGTTGGCCTCCCCTGCCACGGCCTTGGCCAGCAGGGTTTTGCCGGTTCCGGGAGGCCCCACCAGCAGGGCGCCCTTGGGAATCTTTCCGCCCAGGGCGGTGTATTTGGCCGGATTCTTCAGGAAATCCACAATCTCCATCACTTCCTCCTTGGCGCCGTACAGGCCCGCAACGTCCTTGAAGGTGACTTTGACGTCGTTCTTGTCGGCCTCCCGGGCGGTGGATTTGCCGGTGTTGAAGGGGTTGAAGCCGCCGGCGCCGCCCGGGCCGCCGCCCATGGCGCCCCGGTTCATGCCGCGGAAGATCCAGATCCAGAACACGATGAACAGGAGCAGGGGCAGCAGCATCTGGAGGATGTCTCCCCAGATGTGCTCCTCGTTCCGGATGACCAGCTTGAACTGGTCTCCGGGTTCCAGTTCGGCATTCAGCTGCGCGAAATTCACTTCCGGGTCGAATTTGGTGGACACCAGGAAGTAGAAATGCGGCGCGCGGCGCGGGACCACGCCTCCGCCGAATTTGTCGGCATACTTTGCCAGTCTGTCGGCCTTGACTTTCACCTCTCCCTTGAAGTCGTTCCGCACAAAGGAGATTTCGGCCACATCTCCGTTGCGGACCATGGTCTGCACCTCGGCCCATTCAATTTTTTCCGGAGAGGCGGACTGCTGGTTGCGCATGAGCAGGTAGCCGATGCCGACCAGGATGAGAATGTACAACCAGGAAAGGTTGACTATGGTTTTGCGCCCTTTCGGGGCTTTGTATCTGTCTGCCATCTATTCTTGGGGATTTGTTGCGCTTTTGCCGACCTTCCGCATCCGGTAGCCTTTGCGGGGCACGTCGGCCCACAGGTCTTCCAGGCGGTAGAAATCGCGGTATTCTTTAAGGAAAATGTGCACCACTATGTTGCCGTAGTCCTGGATGATCCAGAAATTGTTGCCCTCTCCCTGCGAGCGGTACAGCGTGTGCCCCTCTTCCCGCATTTTCTCTGCCACATTGTTGGCGACGGCGCCCACCTGGGTGGTGTTGGAGGCGTGGCAGATGACAAAGAAGTCCGTAATGGCCCCTTCTATCTTGCGCAGGTCCAGGGATACCACTTCCTCGCCCTTCTTGTCAAAAACTGCATCGGCTATGAGCCGAAGGTCGTGTGTAATCATATTGGATGAAAATTCGTATCTTTGCACAAAGATAATCAATTTTGAGGCCAATGCAAATAAAGTGGTTTGAGGAGTTGGATTCTACCAACAGCGAACTTCTGAGGCAGCTTTCGCAATATGACAATTTGTCAGTGGTGGCGGCCCTGCGACAGACCTCCGGTCGGGGCCAGCGGGGAAACCGCTGGCTGTCGGCTCCCGGGGAGAACCTTACGTTCTCGCTGCTGGTCAGACCCGCTTCCCTGCCCTCCGGGGAGCTGATGGCCCTTACGTATATGGCCACCCTGGCGGTGAAGGGCTGGCTGTGCAGCCAGGGTGCCCCGGCGGTCATCAAGTGGCCCAACGACATTTATGTTGGAAAGCGGAAAATCTGCGGCATGCTGGTGGAGAATGTCCTTTCCGGGGACAGCGTGGCCGCGTCGGTCATCGGAATCGGCCTGAACCTGAACCAGACGGCGTTTCCCGGGGAACTGGCCAATCCGGTTTCGCTCAAGCGCCTGACCGGGAAGGACTATCCCCTGCCGGAAAGCCTGGAAGCGCTGCTGGGCTGGTTCGACATCCCGGCCCTGGACAGTCCGGAAGGCCGGACGCGGCTTTGGACGGCCTATCAGGAGGGCCTGTTCCAGCAGGGGCTCCGCTGCCCGTACCGGGACCTGGCCGGCGGGGAGGAATTCTGGGGTACAATCCAAGGCGTCACCCGGGAGGGACGTCTTCTGATGGAAGACGGAAAAACCTTTTCTTTCAAAGAGATAGGTTATATCATTTAGCGTTTCTCATTAATTCGATGGCGGCAGCCGGATCGGCCGCACGGAACACGGCGCTGCCGGCCACCAGGATGGTGGCGCCTGCCTGGGCCAGCTCCCGGGCGTTGCCGGGGCCCACGCCTCCGTCCACCTCTATGTCCACCTTTTCCAGTCCGCGGCGCCGGAGCTCTTTCCGCAGGGCGCGGATGCGGTCCAGGGTTTCCGGGATGAACTGCTGTCCCCCGAATCCGGCGAACACGCTCATCAGCAGCACATAGTCGGCCTGCTCCAGGTAAGGGAAGACCTTTTCCACCGGACAGTCCGGGTTCAGGACCAGGCCGGCCCTGGCCCCGCAGCGGCGAATTTGCTCCAGCACCTGGCCGGACGCCTCCAGGGCGGCTTCGTAGTGGAAACTGACCATGGCGGCCCCCGCCCGGACAAAACGCTCGGCGTACTTTTCCGGATGCACAATCATCAGGTGCACGTCCAAGGGCCTCCGGGCCTTGCGGGCGATGGCTTCCACCACCGGGAAGCCGAAGGAAATATTGGGCACGAAGGTGCCGTCCATGATGTCCAGATGGAAGATATCGGCATGGCGGTTCACCGTTTCCACATCTTTTTCCAAATGCAGAAAATCTGCCGCCAATATGGATGGTGCAATTAACATTTTACTCAAGTTTCGCAAGTCAAATTCTGTTAATATTCAAGGGCTTGTGCATCTTGCGAAACTTTTCCTCACGCACAAATCCTTTTTTACGTTACCCCTTCCCTGTTGTTTCGCAAATGCGAAACTCGAATCATTTTATCAGTTCTACTTATAAAAGGCGGACCTTTGGCACTGTCCTTTCTCAAACCCATGGCCACCCTCGGCCGTGTAAGAGGGAGCTATTCAAAGTTTAATACTACATCGTTCAAGTGGGCCACGAACTTGTCCAGGGAGGCCAGCTCCAGCTTTTCTCCAGGGGCATGGACACCGCGCAGGGTGGGGCCGAAGGAAATCATGTCCAGATCCGGGAATTTCTCCAGGAAAAGGCCGCATTCCAGGCCGGCGTGGATGGCCTTCACCTCCGGATCCCGGCCGAAGAGCTTGCGGTAAGATGCTACCGAAACCTCCAGGATGTGGGATTTGAGGTTGGGCTTCCAGCCGGGATAGTCCCCATGATGCTCTACGTCAAAACCGCCCAGGAAGCACGTGGCTTCCAGTTTTTCGGCAATGGCATTGAGTTCGGTCACCACGGAGCTGCGGTGGGAGCAGAGGACGGTGAGCTGGTTTCCCACCGTATGGACGGCGGCCATGTTGGTGGATGTTTGCACCAGGCCGGGTATGTCCATGGACATGGCCTGCACCCCGTGCGGAATGGCCAGGAGCGTGGCGATGATGGCAGCCGCATCCCCTTCCTCGATGGGTTTCCTGTCTGTCCGGGCCTCCTCCACGGCCGCTTCCACTTCCGGGTCGCTGGTGGCAAATTCGGCCTTGAGGATGCCGTTGAATGCCTTTACGTCTTCCTTCATATCCTGCACTTCATCTTCAGGGACGGCGATGAGGGCGTATGCCTCCCGGCAGATGGCATTGTGCTTGTTGCCGCCTTCGATGGCTATTAGCTGGAAGTCGAACTGCAACTCCGTATAAAGGAAGCGGACCAGCTGCTTGAGTGCGTTCATCCGTTCTTTGTTGATGTCGTCCCCGCTGTGCCCGCCGATACCGCCGAAGACCTTGAGCTTGAGCACTTTATATCCCTTGCGCAGGGGCTCTTCCTGGAATTCGTACGAAACTCGGCTTTCCTTGCCGCCGGCGCAGCCCACGAACAGCTGCCCTTCGTCTTCCGAGTCCAGGTTGATGAGCGTTTTTCCCTCGAAGAAGCCCTTTTCCAGCGCGAAGGCGCCGTCCATGCCGGTCTCTTCGGAGATGGTGAACAGGCACTCCAGCTTGCCCATGGGTTCCGGGCTGTCCAGCAGGGCCAGACAGGCGGCGATGCCGATGCCGTCATCGGCCCCTAGGGTGGTGTCCTTGGCCACCATCCAGCCATCTTCTATTACGTAGGGAATGGGCTGGGTGAGAAAGTCGAAGGGGAACCCTTCGTTCTTTTCGCACACCATGTCCTGGTGGGCCTGAAGCACCAGGGCCGGGACGGCCTCCTTGCCCGGGGCGGCCTCCTTGACGATGACCACGTTGCCGGTCTTGTCCGTTTTGCAGGCCAGGCCCCTTTGGGCGGCAAACTGCTGCAGATAGGCGGTCATGGGTTCCTCGTGCCCGGATTCCCGGGGGATATGGGTGATTTCTTCGAAATACTTCAGTACAGTGGCAGCATTCATAGTGGATCCTTTTCTAAAATAACCAGACGTTCTTTTACTTAAGTTTTGCAAGTCAAATTCTGTTAATATTCAAGGGCTTGTGCATCTTGCGAAACTTTTCCTCGCGCACAAAACCTTTTTTACGTTTATTGGGTAAATTTACTGAAATATTTTAAATAATCCTATGATAAGTTTCCGTTTTCCTGTAACTTTGTGCGGAAATAATGCACAGATGAACTATTTGACGCTTGACCAGACGGAGAAAGTGGTCTTTTCCGGAGAGAAACTGGTGATAGACCGGAAGGCCATGGAGGAAGTGGAAAAATGTTACCGCTTTCTGGAAAAGTTCCACAAAGACAAGGTTATTTACGGAATCAATACCGGGTTCGGTCCCATGGCGCAGTGGCGTGTAGAGGACCGGTATCTGAAAGAGCTGCAATACAATATTATCCGCAGCCACTCCACCGGTGCCGGTGAGCCCCTGGGCCAGGCGGCCGTGAAGGCGGCCATGGTGGCCCGCGTGGGCACCTTCCTGCAGGCCCGTTCCGGCATCCATCCGGACGTGGTCACCCTGCTGGTGGAATTCATCAACCGCGACATCTGTCCTTTCATCCCCCGTCACGGCAGCGTGGGCGCCAGCGGAGACCTGGTGCAGCTGGCCCATCTGGCCCTCACCCTCATCGGCGAAGGGGAGGTCCATTACCAGGGGCAGTGGCGTCCCTCGGCCGATGTGCTCCGGGAATGTGGCCTGAAACCCATGGAAATCCACATCCGCGAGGGCCTGTCGGCCACCAACGGCACCTCCGTGATGACGGGCCTGGCCCTGGTGAACCAGTTCCTGGCCGAGCGCCTGCTGGACTGGGCCACCCTGTCGGCCGTGTGGATGAACGAAATCGCCGGTTCCTACGACGACTTCATGGCCGCTCCCCTGAACGAATGCCGCCGCCACCAGGGACAGCAGGTGATAGCCCGCCGCCTCCGGGCGCTCTCGGCCTCTTCCCGCTGCTTCTCCAAGCGGGAGATCGAGCTCTTCAGCGGGGAAAACCGGGAAAACGTGTTCGAAAAGAAGGTGCAGGCCTATTACTCCCTGCGCTGCACGCCCCAGATCCTGGGCCCTGTCTTGGACACCTTCGCCCAGACCCGCCTGGTGCTGGAAGAGGAAATCAATTCGGCCTGCGACAACCCCATCGTGGACCCGGACACGGAATATGTCTATCACGGCGGGAACTTCCACGGAGACTACATCTCCCTGGAGGAAGACAAGGTCAAGATAGCCCTGGTGCGGCTGGCCATGCTCACGGAAAGGCAGCTGAACTATCTTTTCCACGACCGCATCAACGGCATCCTGCCGCCTTTCCTGAACAGGGGCATCCTGGGCCTCAACTACGGCATGCAGGCCTGCCAGTTCACGGCCACCTCCACCACGGCGGAGTGCCAGACCCTGGCCATGCCCAACTACGTGCACAGCATCCCCAACAACAACGACAACCAGGACATCGTGTCCATGGGCACCAACAGCGCCCTGCTGTGCGCCCAGGTGGTGGAGAATGTCTTCCAGGTGATGGCCATCCACTTCATCGCCCTGGCCCAGGCCACGGACTGCCTGGGTATCCGGGACCGGCTGTGCGAGACTTCCCGCCGGGTGTACGATGACATCCGCGCCATCCAGCCCGTGATCCTGGAAGACACGCCCTTCCACAAGGAAATAGCCCAGGTAATGGCTTACCTCAAGCGGAATCCCTTGAGACTGAGATAGGAAAGCCCTAGCGCTCTACGGGGACTACAATCATGCCCTCGATGTCTTCCACCCATTGGCGGAAGAGTTTGTCCGTGGAGATGAGGTCCTGCACGGTGGTGCAGGCATGCAGGACGGTGGCATGGTCCTTGCCGCCCAGTTCTGCGCCGATGGTGGAGAGGGAGCAGTTGGCAATGAGGCTGCGGCACTCGTACATGGCAATCTGGCGGGCCTGCACAATCTGGCGCTTGCGGCTCTTGGACAGCAGCATGTCCCGGGTGATGTTGAAGTATTCGCACACCGTGTTCACGATGAGGTCCATGGAAATGTCTGACGACTGCTCCGAGACAATCTTGCCGGTGATGCTTTCGGCCAGTTCCACCGTGATGTCCCGGTGGCAGAGGGTGGCATGGGCCACCAGGGAGATGAGCGTCCCTTCCAGCTCCCGGAAATTGGACTTGACCCGGGAGGCCAGGAAAGAGAGGACATCGTCTTCCACCGCCACGCCTTCCCGCAGGGCGCGGGAACGGAGCATCTGGAGCCGCGTCTGGTAATCTGGCCTGGACAGCTCTACGGACAGGCCCCACTTGAAGCGGGACAGCAGCCGTTCCTCGAAGTTCTGCAGGTCCACGGGGGCGCGGTCGCTGGTGAAGATGAGCTGTTTTCCGTTCTGGTGCAGGTGGTTGAATACATTGAAGAACGAATTCTGCGTCCCCTGCCCCACCATGTCCTGGATGTCGTCCACTATCAGGACGTCGATGCGCTGGTAGAAGGCCAGGAAATCTACAATGCGGTTGCCCTTGACGGCATCCATGTACTGGGTTTTGAATTCGTTGCCGGTGACATACAGCACCACCGTCTCCGGGAAACGATCCTTGATGTCTATGCCGATGGCCTGGGCGATATGCGTTTTGCCCAAACCGGGCCCGCCGAACAGGAACAGGGGGTTGAACGGCGTCTTGCCCGGAGACCGGGAGATGCTTTCCCCGGCGTTCACGCCCATTTTGTTGCACTCCCCTTCCACCAGGTTGCCGAAGCAATAGACCGGGTTGAGGCGGGGGTTGATTCTGACCCGCTGCATGCCGGGATAGACGAAAGGGCTGGGATTCCCGGACGGCTGGTAGGTGGGCACCGAAACGGGATTGTTGGTGGGGACGGGGCCGTGGGAGGCCGGAAAGACCATGACCTGCTGGTTGCGGACGGGCTGCACCAGGTAGAACAGCTGGGCGTCGGCGCCGATGGCGCGGCGGAGCGTAACCTTGAGCAGGTCCATGAAGGCCCCTTCTATGTAGTCGCGGAAAAAGTCTGACGGTACCTGTACGGTGAGCCGGGAACCCTCCAGCGACACCGGGACGATGGGCTTGAACCAGGTATCGAACTTCTGCCGGTCAATGTTGTTTCCAATGATCTGCAGACAGTTGTTCCATACCGCAATATGTCTTTCCTGGTCCAACATGGAGGAATTCGCTTGGGATAATAGTAGTGTTGTTCTTTTCGCAAGTGCAAAAATGGGGGAAAAAAAATGAATAAAAAATTGCTTTCGCTATTGGAAATCAAATTTTTTATTTTTATACTTTTAGAAAAGACTCCCTTTATGCAGATTTTATAAATACCTTGAATTTCAGGCACTTATTTTGGCCGATATTCGTTAAAAAATGAAATATCAAATTTTCTAATTTAGAATTATTCCAAAAAATAAAGAACGGTTTTTTCCTCTGTTCCAGCTCCCTGTACGGGCGAAAATTACCGAACCGGGACGGTGCCTTCATTTTCAATTTTCACCAGGTATGCATCCGGGAATTTTTCTTGTACGGAATTAAATTTTTTCCTGGCTTCCGGCAGGGACCGTGCCGTTTCCACAATATATTTGTAAAGGGTGCCCGTTTTGACCACGGTGGGCTTGTACCCTTTGAAGAAAGGGTCGGCGGGAGACATTTCCTTGCCGATGGCCAGGATTTGGGTGCCGTAAACGGGGCCGTCGGCCGGCCGGGTGGCGTTTTCCCCCTCCTGGGCCGGAGCCTGGGCGGGGGCCGAAACGCCGTCGTAGCGGGTTTTGAAGGTGGAGAAGGCGTTGAAGAGATTCCCGGCGATGCCGTCCCTCCCCTTCTCCGACCGCAGGGCCGAGAGGTCTTCCGGATTGGTGATGAAGCCCACTTCAATGAGTACCGAGGGCATGGCCGTACGCCAGAGCACCCAGAAAGGGTCCTGGTTGATGCCGCGGCTGTGCAGGATGGGAGAGGAGCCCATGGCCCGGGCAACGTCATCGGCAAAGGTGAGGCTTCCCGCCAGGTGGGCGTTCTGCATGAGGTTGAAGATGATGTAGGACTGCGGGTCTTCCGGGTCGAAGCCCTGGTAGCGGGCCTCGTAGCCCTCTTCCAGCATGATGACGGCGTTCTCCCGCTTGACCAGGTCCAGGTTCTTGGAGAACAGGTCGTTCCCCTTCTTGGCCGACTGGCCCAGGCAGTGGATGGAGTAGCCGTTGGCCGTGGTCCCCTTCTCCACGGAATTCACGTGGATGGAAATGAACAGGTCGGCATCGGCCTTGTTGGCGATGACGGCACGGTTTTCCAGTTCCACGAAGCGGTCGTCGTCCCGGGTAAGGATTACCTGCACGTCCGGGTAGGCTTCCCGTATTTTTCCGGCCAGGCGTTTGCCGATGTCCAGGGTGATGTCCTTTTCCGAGGTCTTCCTGTCGCGGCTCATGCAGCCGGGGTCCTTCCCGCCGTGGCCGGGGTCAATCACCACCGTCCGGAGTTTTACCGTGGCGTCTCCCTTTCCGCTTTGGGCAGGCACGGGGATTGCAAGAAGGGTGGCGGCAACAAGTGCGAGGGCAGGGCGGAAAAACGGCGTCATGGCTGCTTCTGTTTTGAAAATTGTGGAATAAGTAGTATTTTTGTACCTTATATTTTGCACAAATTTAGCAAAAAATACGGAATGGCAAGGAAGTTAATGCAATATATCGGCCTGCTGACGGTCCTGGTCCTGTTGGCAGGGCCGTATGCCGATGCACGTACCCTTCCCCGCCGCCTCCGCTCTTCCGGCAAAGAAGATGCCAGCCTGCGTGCGGCGGTCCGTTCCACCCGTTTCCTGCTCGGCCAGGTGCGGGACACCCTGCCCCTCCGGGACACCCTCCCCGTTCCCATGGACAGCCTGCTTTCCCTTCCGGATCCGGCCCATGTGCCGCCGGATTCAGCCCGCTCGGACACCCTTCTCCAACCGGAAGATTCCCTTCCTCTGCCGTTGGATTCCCTCCACTCCCGGCGGGATTCCCTTGCCCGCGCCGACTCCCTGGCGGCGGCCAGAAGGGACTCGCTGGCCCTGCTGGAAAAGAGCTCGCTGGACTGGCCCGCCTTTTCCACGGCCAAGGACTCCATCATCACGGATTTCTCCGGCGGAAACCGGCTCATCTATTATTATGGAGGCGCCACGGTCACCTACCAGGACATGAAGCTCACGGCCGACTACATCCGCTTCGACATGTCCACCAACACGGTCTATGCCCGCGGCCAGCTGGACACCCTCACCGGGGAATGGAACGGCCTTCCGGAAATGACCCAGGCCGGCCAGAGCTATAAGATGGACGAGGTCTATTACAACTTCTCCACCCGGAAAGCCCGCATTACCAACATGGTCACCAAGGACGCCGAAGGCATCCTGCAGGGGCAGAAAATCAAGATGATGCCGGACCATTCCATCAACATGGAAGATGGCATGTACACGGTCTGCGACCTGGAGGAGCCGCACTATTTCCTTCGCCTGAGCCTGGCCAAGGTGGTCACCAAACCTTCGCAGAAAACCGTTTTCGGCCCGGCCTGGCCCGTGGTGGGCGGCGTTCCCATTCCCCTGGGCCTCCCCTTCGGCTTCGTTCCGGAAAAGCCCACCCGGGCCACCGGCCTGCTCATGCCCACCTTCGGCGAGGAACAGGCCCGCGGCTTCTACATGCGCGACGCCGGCATCTACTTCGTGGTGGGAGACTACCTGGATTTCTCCCTCACGGGAGATTACTATACGCTGGGTTCCTGGGCCGTGGACTTCAATTCCCGTTACAAGGTCAATTACAAGTTCAACGGCTCCATCGCCGTCACCTTCTCCAACGACCAGACGGGAGAAAAAGGCAGCACGGACTTCGTGCAGTCCCAGAACTTCGGCCTTCGCTGGTCACATTCCCAGGATGCCAAGGCCCATCCCGGAACCACCTTCCAGGCCTCGGTGAATTTCTCCAGCCCGTCCAACAGCAAGTACAACTCCCGTTCGGTGACGGAGGCCCAGCAGAACCAGGTGAGTTCGTCCATTTCCTATTCCCGGAACTGGAACGGCAAGTTCAACCTGAGCGTGAACGCCCTGCACAGCCAGAATTCCCGGGACTCCAGCTATACCTTCACCCTGCCCAACCTCACGTTCTCCGTAACCCGTTTCTATCCGTTCAAGAGAAAGACCCGCGTGGGCAAGGAACGTTCCTACGAGAAAATCTCCTTCGGCTACAACACCTCTTTCCAGAACAAACTGAGCTTCAAGATGCGGGACCTGCAGGACTTTGTGATGCAGGGAGACAACTACGTGACGGACGTGGACGCCAACGGGAATGTGTACCGGGTTAAGGAGTTCGGGGACTCGCTGGGGATGAAGGCCATGCAGCGCCTCACCAACGGCATGACGCACAATTTCCAGATCGGCCTGCCCAGTTTCACGCTCCTCAAGTACATCAACGTCTCGCCCAGCGTGAACTATGGCATGAACTGGCTTTTCTCGGCCGGCCGGCAGTATTTGGAGAACGTGGTGGACGACGACGGCAATCCCGTGATGGTGAACGACAAGGAAGGCAACCCCGTGTGGGCGCAGAAGGTGGTCTCGGACCCGGGGACGGCGTTCAACCACTTCGGCATGACGCATACCTACTCCGGCAGCATGTCGCTTTCCACGCGCATCTATGGCATGTTCAACTTCGGCCGGCAGTACACCGTACAGGCCATCCGGCATGTGATTACGCCATCGGTCTCGCTCAGTTTCAGCCCGGACAAGGCCAAATCCTTCAACGGCTGGCGCACGCTGGAGGCCTATTACGACAAGAACGGCACCTTCCACGACGAATCCCGTTATAACATCTATTCCATCAGCGGGAACCACAACAGCGTCTCCCCGCCCGGCGCGGGCAAGAGCGGAACCATGTCCATCTCCCTGGGCAACAACTTGGAAGCCAAGGTGAGAAACCGCGCCGACACGACGGGTACCGGCAACAAGAAAGTGAAGCTGCTGGACCAGCTCACCCTCAACACCAGCTATAATTTCCTGGCCGACTCGCTCCGGATGCAGAACGTGGGCGTCTCTGCTTCCACCAACCTGTTCAACAAGCTCAACCTGAGCGGAAACCTGAACTTCGACCCCTATGCCATCAACGAGACGGGCAAGAAGATCAACAAGCTCAATATTGTGGCCACGGGCAAGCCCGCCCGGCTCACCAACGCCACCCTGTCGGCCTCCATCGGCTGGAACGGCAAAGGGGCCCTGAACGGGAACGACGGGAGCCGCGGGCAGGGCGGCGGCAGTAGCGGCAGCGGCGGTGGCCGGGGCGGCGGTTCCGGCTCCGGAAGCACCAACACCTACCAGCGCATCTATTATCACCCCATCACCGGCGAATACATTCCGGGCGGGTACGTCTATTATATGAACCCCAGCGCCCCCTGGCAGGTCAATTTCAGCTATTCGTTCAGCTACAGCAAGAGCTACTCCTACCAGTCGGCCACCCAGACCCTGCTGGAGAACAAGCGCTTCACCCAGACGCTGAACGCCAGCGGCAACATCAAGCTCACGCCCCGGATGAACATCTCCGTCACCTCCGGCTTCGACATCATGGCCATGCGCTTCACCACCACGCAGATCAGCGCCTCCTACGACATGCACTGCTTCAATATCGCCGTCAGCTGGGTGCCCATGGGCCAGTGGAAGTCCTACAGCTTCCGCATTGCCGCCAACGCCTCGGCCCTGGCCGACCTGCTCAAATTCAAGAAGAGCGAATCCTACATGGACAATATGCTCCAGTAACGCTTCTGGAGGCCGCCTGCGCTTTTTCGGCACCGGATTGTTGCCGGTTCAAAAAAATTGTGTATCTTTGCATTGGCATTTCGGTCGGAATGCCTTCTTTTCAAGACATATATTCTTTATTATGCCCCATAGTTTATTTGAACTTAATTCCATGAGCGAAGAGCAGCTCAGGACACTTGCAGAATCGTTGGAAATCAAAGGAAGCAAAAAGATGGACCGGGAAGCCCTGGGTTTCTCCATCCTGGACAAAGAGGCCGTAATTGAGTCGCAGCGGCCGGCCGCGGCCCCGGAAAACAAGCCCAAGAAGCGGGGACGTCCCCGCAAGAGCGAGTCGGCGGCGCCCGTTGCACCCTCGGCCGAAAAGCCTGCAGCGGAGGCGGCAACGCCCAAACCCTCGGCCGAAAAGCCCACCGGGAACCGCAAGCGGAAGAAGCCGTCCGATGCTGCCCAAGGCACGCCGGCCCCGGCGGAAAATACGGCCGGGAAAGCGGCCGAAAAGCCCGCGGAGCAGCCCGCTGCAGCTCCTGCGGCTCCTTCGGCTCCTTCGGCTCCTTCGGCCGATACGGCTTCCCAGTCCCAGCAGCAGTCGGCCCGCAAGCGCGGACGCAAGCCCAAGAACGCCCCGGAAGCCCCGGCTGCGGAGCCGGCGGCTCCCGCATCGGCCCAGGCCCAGAAACCCTCCGGGGAAAAAGCGCCGGAAGCGCCCCAGGTGGACGGGAAACAGTTCATCCACGACCTGTTCGACGACCTGAAGCAGGATCCGGCCCGCGAGCCCCAGGAAAAGCCCCGGAAAGCCCATCAGCAGCAGCCCCAGCAGCCGCAGCGTCCCCAGCCCAAGCCCCGCATCGAATTCGAGGGCTCCGTGGTGGCTACGGGCGTCCTGGAGGTGATGCCGGACGGCTATGGCTTCCTGCGCTCCAGCGACTACAATTACCTGAACTCCCCCGACGACATTTATGTCTCCCAGCAGCAAATCAAGCAGAACGCCCTCAAGAACGGGGACACCGTCACCGGTGAAATCCGTCCTCCGCGCGAGGGAGACAAGTATTTCCCGCTGGTCAAGATCAATTACATCAACGGGCGTACGCCGGATTTCGTGCGGGACCGCGTTCCGTTCGACTTCCTAACGCCCCTGTTCCCTACGGAGAAATTCAACCTGCTGGGCCATGGACATGAGAAAGACCAGTCCATCCGCATCGTAGACATGTTTACGCCCATCGGCAAGGGCCAGCGCGGCCTCATCGTGGCCCAGCCCAAAACGGGTAAGACCATGCTCCTGAAGGCCATTGCCAACGCCATCGCCGACAACCATCCGGAGGTGTATGAGATTGTTCTGCTCATAGACGAGCGCCCGGAGGAAGTGACGGACATGCAGCGCAGCGTGAAGGCCGAAGTGGTGGCCTCCACCTTCGACGAACCGGCCGAACATCACGTGAAAGTGGCCAACATGGTCCTGGACAAGGCCCGCCGCCTGGTGGAATGCGGCCACGACGTGGTAATCCTGCTGGACTCCATCACCCGCCTGGCGCGCGCCTACAACACCGTCCAGCCGGCTTCCGGCAAGGTGCTTACCGGCGGTGTAGACGCCAACGCCCTCCAGAAGCCCAAGCGTTTCTTCGGCGCCGCCCGCAACATCGAGAACGGCGGTTCCCTCACCATCCTGGCAACAGCCCTCACGGAAACCGGATCCAAGATGGACGACGTGATCTTCGAGGAATTCAAGGGTACCGGCAACATGGAACTGCAGCTGGACCGCAACCTGTCCAACAAGCGTATTTTCCCGGCCGTAAACCTGGTGCTCTCCTCTACCCGTCGCGACGACCTGCTGTACGACCCGTATACCAACAACCGCATCTGGATCCTGCGCAAGCTCCTCTCGGACATGAACCCCGTGGAAGCCATGACCTGGATGCAGCAGCACATGGACGAATTCAAGACCAACAAGGACCTCATAGACAACATGTCCAAGTTTGGCAGGTATGATTGACACCATCGTTGCTCCGGCCACCACCCCTGGGACCGGAGCAATTTCCCTTGTCCGCCTCAGTGGTCCGGACAGCTTCCGTATAGTTGATACGGTGGTTAAATTGAAGTCTGGAACCGTTTCCGGCTCAGTGGCTTATACCATCCACTACGGAGAGGTTTTTCTTCCGGACGGCACGCTGCTGGACCAGGTCCTGGTCTCCGTGTTTCAAGCCCCGCACAGTTATACCGGCGAAGATGCCGTGGAAATATCGGCCCATGCTTCGTCCTACATTGTTCAGGAGCTGGTGGGGCTACTGCTTGCCGCCGGCGCCCGCTTCGCAGAGCCGGGCGAATTCACCAAGCGTGCTTTCCTCAATGGCAAGATGGATTTGGCACAGGCAGAGGCGGTGGCCGATGTTATTTCATCCACTACTTCAGCTTCGCACCGTGTAGCCATGAATCAGCTGAAGGGCGGTTTTTCCCAGGAGCTGGCCGGACTGCGGAGCGAACTGCTGGAAATGGCTTCCCTGCTGGAGCTGGAACTGGATTTTTCCGAAGAGGAGGTAGAGTTTGCCGACCGGGAGAAGCTTTTGGCGCTCCTGCATACGACGCAGGCGCATGTAGACCGGCTGGCGGCGTCGTTCCGTCTGGGCAATATGATCAAGAACGGTGTTCCCGTAGCCATCGTGGGGGCTGCCAATGCCGGCAAGAGCACCCTGCTCAATGCCCTGCTGGGCGAAGACCGCGCCATCGTGTCGGAGATCGCAGGAACCACCCGCGACACCATCGAAGAGGTGATGAACCTGGACGGTATCCTCTTCCGCTTTATCGACACGGCCGGCATCCGGGAGTCGTCCGATACCATCGAGCGTATCGGCATCGAGCGCACGTTCCGGAAACTGTCCGGGGCCGAGATTGTCCTGGCCCTCCTGGATATGACGCTTCCGGAGGACATGTTGGCGTCTCAGCTCAGGCTGCTGTGCCCGAAGGTGGATTTGTCTTCGCAGAAGCTGTTTTTGCTGCTGAATAAGGTGGATTTAGTGGGTTTCGAGCGAGTTAACAAAAATGTTACGGCAATTAACAAATATGTTTCTTCGCTTGATTGCAAAGTTGTTATTTTAAATTTATCGGCAAAAAATGGTGAGGGTATTGCTGCGCTTAAATCGGCCCTGGTTTCGGCTGAAAAAGACCTCCTTCCCGCCGAAGATGCCGTCTTCGTGACCAACGTCCGGCACCTGGAAGCCCTCCGCAGCGCTTCCTCCGCCTTACAGGATTGCATCGCATCCCTCTCCCGCGGCATCCCCTCCGACCTCGTGGCCGAAGACCTCCGCCGCGCCCTCACCAGCATCAACACCATCCTGGGCACCGACCTCCTGGACCCGGAGGAAATCCTGCACAACATTTTCCGGAACCACTGCATA
>FLNY01003123.1_pt1 | contig 47814 bp, 40 predicted proteins | sample 1140381 | NCBI WGS metagenome assembly FLNY01 (sample SAMEA3878172, study PRJEB12797) | bioreactor metagenome | biome: Moose rumen | place: Sweden | collected 2011-10
CCACCATGGTTAGGATACTGCTCATGTGCTACGTGGACTACCGTCTGTTTTTCGAGAATCCTGAGAAGGAGTGGCAGGAGATACTGATAGCCACCGCCGAGGCACCCCCCGAAATGGAGCTGAAATTTGAATAGGGGGGCTTGGAATTGAGGATAGTTCATTCCGACCGCATAAAATCGGCGGTCGGAAGGGGGCTTATGCCCCTAACGGCAGTTTAGCGGACAGCAATAAATGGATTTATTGGTCGGGATTTTCCACGTAGCCCTGATATTCGGGAGCGAGGGCCGACATGATTGAGTCGTAAGCCTGACTGCGCGTGGCCTCGATATTCTCGGGACCTTGGCCAACGGGATAGATAGGCTGATGGATGGTGAGCGACAGACGATGCCAGTTGACGAACGAAATGCCACGCATGCGCGGCAGAATGTCGAACGAGCCATTGATCGTCAGGGGAACGACGGGCAACTGCAGCTCGTCGGCCAATGCGAAGGCGCCCCTCTTGAACTTGCCCATGTGGCCGGTGAACGAACGGGCTCCCTCGGGGAACACGCAGACGCTGATCCCTCCCTGCAGCGTCTGGCGGGCAGTGTCGTATGTAGCCTTGATTTTCTTGGGGCCTCGCTTGTCGACGAATATCTGTTGACTCTTCTCGCAAGCCCAGCCAATGAGCGGAATCTTCCTCAGCTGCTGCTTCATCATCCAGCGGAACTGACGCTCCAGATGGCCATAGACGACGAAAATGTCGAAGGCCCCCTGATGGTTAGCCACAAAGACGTACGACTGGCCCTTTTCCAGTTGTTCGCGGCCCTCCACCCTGACGGGGATGAGCAACAGCCACAGGACGACGCGCGACCAGATGCTGGCGGGGCGGAATCCCCAGAAGCGTCCGCCGCCGAGCGAACAGCCTGTAATCGTGACAAGTGCGGTTACAACCGTGGCAATGAGCCCCAGGGGCAAGGCAATGCAAAGCTGATAAGCGTAATATAAGTATTTCATCGTTTCTTTCTATTGTTTGACTCTTAGCGTGATGACCGTGATTTCGCCGGGGCACCAAAGACGGAAGGGAACAGCACCGCCCAGGCCGCGTGTGACGTAGAGGGCGCGGTCGCCTGCGTGATAGAGACCACCGTACTCGCGGTAGCGCAGACGTGCCGGCGACCATCCCAAAAGGTTGAATTGTCCACCATGCGTGTGTCCGCTCAGTGTGAGCTGGCAGTGTGTGTGGGGCAGGATGCGTCTGCGCCACGAGGAAGGGTCGTGCTCCAGCATGATGACAAACTCGTTGCGACTGATGCCGAAAAGTGCCTGGTTGTGATTGCCCAGCTGAGGGAAGCGACCCTCGCCGTCGTTCTCCATGCCGGCAATGAAGATGCGGTCTGAGTCGCGCTGAAGTGTGCGGTGTTCATTCCGTAGCAGTTGCCACCTCATGTCGCTATATATGGCGTCGGTGTGTCCCAGTTGTTCTGCTACGGCAAACGGGTCGCTCTGGTCCATATACATAGCATAGTCGTGGTTGCCAAGCACGGCCATGACCCCGTCGGGAGCTTTTAGTCTGGACAGTGCTTCCTGATGATTATAGACTTCATTGACACTGACGTTCTGCAGGTCACCAGTGAAGACAATGAGATCGGTATGTTGGGCATTGATGCTGTCGATGGCTCGGCTGAGATAGTCGTCGGTCATAGAACCGACATGAACGTCGCTGAAATGCACGATGCGATAGCCGTCGAAGGCTGTCGGCAGATCTGGGCTTGCAAACTCCAGTTGCCTGACCGTCAGCTGTTGAGAGCCGACATAGCGTCCGTAAGCCCAGCCTAAGCCACTGATGAGCCCGAGGAGTGCAATCACGATGCCAAGTCGATGTCGACGGCGACCTGTCCACAGGCCGATGATCATGATCAGCAGGGGGATGAGCAACAGCAAGACGTCAAGGAGTTGCAGGTGGTGGAGTATGAAGCGTACGATCATAAATTAGCTGTAAGGAATTTGCGGATGACTTCGGGCTGTTGATGACGCCGGTGAGCATAGTCGGTGAGCTGGTCGCTGCCGATCTTTCCTATTGAGAAATAGCGAGCCTGCGGATGGGCTATCATAAGACCGGATACTGAGGCATGCGGACGCATGGCACCGCTCTCGGTGAGCGTGATGCCAATCTGGTTGAACCCGAGCAGACGGTCGAGTTGGAAGTTCAGGCTGGCGTCGGGCAGCGAGGGATAGCCCACGGCGGGACGGATGCCTCGGAAACGCTCCAGATGGAGCTCCTCCATACTGAGTTCTTCGTCGGGCGCATAGCCCCAGTAGCGGCGGCGCACCTCCAGATGCATCAGCTCGGCAGCAGCTTCAGCCAATCGGTCAGCCAGTAGCTGGGCCATCATCTTTTGGTAGGGATCATGACTGAAGTCAGTCTCCATACCGCGGTCGACGGTGGTCGCAAACAGACCAAGCGTGTCGCTCGCGGGATTGATGAAATCCGAAAGGCAAAGGCAGGGGGAACCCGTCTGTTGGCGCAGCAAGGCTATTCGCTCGCCGTTGCGGTCGTCGAGCACGATGTCGTCGCCGTCGGCATGAGCCTGCTCGATGGAAAAAAGTGTATGGGCCTGATAGCGGGATGCTATGTCGTCGAGAAAATGCTCGGCTTCATTGCGCAGTTGCTGTTGCTTGTCGGCTGGGCGCACCTGCCAGGCGTGATAGAAATAGCCCCAGTTGATGTAGGGCCTTAGTAGCGGTATGTCGTAGTCGAGCCTCATCTGAAGACGACCGGTTGACCGATGTAGTCGTGATCGACCACACCATGATTGTAGACTAAACGGCCGTTACAGAGCGTAGCCTCGACGCGCCAACTGAATTCATGGCCTTCGAGCGGACTCCAACCGCAACGGCTCTCAATTATGTCAGAGGTTAGAGTCCAAGGCGTGTGGGGGCGAACGATGGCGATGTCTGCCTGATAGCCTGTGCGCAGGAATCCACGCTGACGCACGTCGAACAGACGTGCCGGCTGGTGGGCCATCAGTTCAACGAGACGCTCGATGGTGAGCACGTGCTCGTCGACAAGCTCGAGCATGGAAACCAGCGAGAACTGTACCATGGGCATGCCTGAAGCAGCCCGACGACAGCCTCCCTCTTTCTGAGCGGGCAGGTGGGGGGCATGGTCCGTGGCGACGGTTGCGATATGGCCGTCGGTGAGCGCCTGGCGAAGCATGAACTGGTCAACGGGGCTCTTGATGGCGGGATTCACCTTGATACGGGTGCCAAGTCGAGCATAATCCTGGGATGAGAATAGCAGATGGCCCACGGTGGCTTCGGCCGTGATGAGCGGTAATGGCTCATCGCTGTTGGCCAAAGGAATCAAGTCGAGTTCTTCAGCCGTGGAGATATGGGCTACATGCAGGCGTGCATGATGCTTCTTGGCCAGAGCTATGGCCTTCTGGGTAGAGGCCAGACAGGCTTCCTCGCTGCGAATGAAGGGGTGGAGGCTGACGTCAGGGTCGTCGCTTCCCTCGAGGGCTGTCTGCATGTTGCGGTCGATGATGGCCGTGTCCTCGCAGTGTGCCATGATGGGCAGGGGGGCGGCCAGACTGAAGATGCGGTTCAGGGCCTCGTCACGATCAACCAGCATGTTGCCGGTTGATGAGCCCATGAAGAGCTTGATGCCCGGTACGGAATGCGGGTCGAGCTGAGCGAAGAGGTCGGCATTGTCGTTGGTGGCACCAAAAAAGAAGGCGTAGTTCACGTGGCTCTTTGCCGCAGCCAGCTGCTGTTTTTCCCTGAGAGCTTCGAGGGTCGTCGTCTGCGGTTTGGTGTTGGGCATGTCGAAGAAAGTCGTGACGCCGCCTGCAGCAGCTGCACGGCTTTCCGTCTCGATGTCGGCCTTGTCGGTCAGGCCGGGCTCGCGGAAATGTACATGGGTGTCGATGATGCCGGGAAGGACGTAGCAGCCGGTGGCGTCGATGATTTTAGCTGAGGCACTGCCGCAGCTCACCGGACGGGAGGAGGGGAGAATTTGCTCGATGCGACCGTTGTCGCCGATGACGACGTCGGCCTTACGGGTCTTGCCCTCGTTGACGATGTGGCCGCCGCTGATGATGGTCTTCATTCGGCGTTGAGTATGCTTTGTACGATGCTGTCGTTGGGCTCCTCGATGGTTGTGTCGGTTGTGGGAGCACCACCCTGCATCTGCTGGTGAATCTCGTTGGCCACGCGATAGTAGTCGCTCACGTAGGGATCGTTCTTGAAGGCATCGGTAGCCTTGCTCATGAGTTCCTCAATCTGTGGGGTCAGAATGGGATATTGATAGCCCGAGGTGATCATCATGAAAATGCCAGGGCCGAGAACATTGTCGAAGTTGTCAATGATGAAATGGGTTTCGAGCGAGTCGGTCTGGCGGGCGATTTCCTGAGCCTCGACCGACAGCTGTTGGGCGATGGTCTCCTCGTCAATGCCGTCGAGCAGCATCTGGCTCTCGCGGTGGCCGAGCTCCACGAGCCTGTTGTCAAGCTGCTGGTGCTGGTCGAGGAATTCATATAGCAGTTCGTTGAGGGGCGAACCGCTGACCTTCTGCTGTGCGTCGTCGATGCGGATGCTGATATCGCCCTGCTCCACGACCAGCGGCATGACGCTACGGTCGTCCATGTAGAGCGAAGCCATACGTGTGGAGTCATATTGTCCAGAGAAACGGAATTTGCCATGAACCACCTCACAGGAGTCGATGCTCTGCAATTTGTTGTCGCGTACCACCTTGAGGTAGAGTTTACTGCCATCGAGACGTGCCACCGATGATGATCCCTGGATATTGTAGGACTCGGCACACGAAGTGAAAGCAGCCACGATAAGTATGGCATAAAGAAGTCTGTTCATCGTCAAAATATTTAATATCGTGTGCAAATGTACAATGTTATCTTGAATCGGGAAAAAAAATTTGCGCAATTTAAAACAATTGCGCAATCTTTTAGCATTATTTTGCCTCTCGTTCCAGTTCATGACTGATTCTGTGTGTGACGTAGAGCTGCAGGATGGCTGCGAGGAGCAGTGTTGCGACCCACTTCTGGTGGACGTATTGCAGATAGGTGGTCCATTCCAGTCGGAGGGGGTTGCCGTTGCCAGCGAACATGAGAGCGGCCGAGACCAGGAAGAGCACGTCGCTGAACAGCATGATGCGTCGCAGGCGGCGGATGGTCAGGTTTGGTCCGTCATAGGTCTGCAGCATCTGCATCGAGGCGAATCCGAGTGCACCGACGGCGAAAATCCATGGGGCGAGAGGCCATCTGAGCAGACTGACACCGGCACCGATGACCATGAGGACGGCTCCGACAAGGAAGATGATCTGCTGGATGCTATTCAACTGTCTCATAGTTTTGCCGCTTCTGTTTATCGGGTTGCACGTCGTCGCTGAGCACGAAGATGTCCTCGTCCTGTGCTTTCATGAAGTAGCGCTCGCGGGCAATCTTTTCCATGGCCTTAGGGTTGGTCTGAAGCTCATGGATACGGTTCTGGTCGCGCTGGTATTCACTTTCGTAGAAGGCTATCTCGTCGTTCAGCTCTGAGATGCGCTGCTTGTTGCCCATGTGGGCATAGATGCTGTTTTCGTCGAGGAAACCGACGAAGACGATGCCGATGATGAGAACGACGCCATACTTGATGACGGGCATTTTGAGGATGCGCAGTATGCGCTGTGTGATGGCTCTCATATTTTACAATAAACAATAAACGAGTGTATAGAATGGATATCTGGTGACCTTTGGTTATGCCAGCTCCAGTCCGAATGCCTGACGCAGCTTTTCTACGGAGGGGTTCTGGCTGACCATCAAGTCGAACTGCTCGCGCCGGGTGAGGATTTTCTCCTGTTCCGTTTTCGCGGCAACGCGGAGCGAGAGCCTGATGTCGTCGTTGTGCAGATAGAGCCTCAGCGTGGCTTCGATCTTGGACTTGATGGATTCCACTTCGGTCTTGATGATGTCGTTTGGCACCAAGACCTCAACGTCGGGCATCTGCGTTATCTGCGGATTCATATTCTTCATGCGCGCTGCGATGCCGCTCATCTGCTGAGGCATGCGGTTGCACATAGACAGCCATTGCAGCTCGAGCGCCGACTGCTCAAAGACTTGCGATTCATGGTGGCGCGTCTCGCTAACGCCCATAGTGCCCGGCAGTATCTGCATTTTCTTCGGATGGGCCTGCTGTCGGAGGTTGCTCCATGAGGATGTCAACTGCGAGGCCTTGATGGCCGGACGCGACGGGGGGGGAGAGGAGGCCGCCGGAGCGGCAATGGTCGGAGCCGATGGGGCGGCTTTCGGTGATGCTGTGGGCGCAGCTGCGGCTACCTGCGGGGCCGACTGCTTGGGCTGCGTCTGCTGTATCAGTTGCTTAAACAGGGATTTCAGTCTTCTGGGCCTACGCCCACTGGCAGGCCCCTCGTCGGGCTGTGTGATCTGAGCCACCTCGATGAGTGTCAGTTCAACGAGCAGCCGCTTGTTCGACGACTGCCGGTAGTTGATGTCGCACTGGTTCATCAGCCGTAGCGACTGATAGAGGAACCGCGTGTCGGCCCGTCCGGCCTGCTCCTGATAGCGCTGGCGCTGCTGCTCGCTGACTTCGAGCAGTGGCAGCGTCTGCGGATCCTTGGCCATGAGCACGTTGCGCACGTGGCGGGCCAGTCCCTGTATGAGCAGTCCGCCGTCGAAACCGTTGTTGATGACCTGGTTGAGCAGCACCATGATGTTCGCCACCTTATTATTTATAGCCAGGTCGACCATGCGGAAGTAGTTTTCCGAGTCGAGCACGTTGAGGTCTTCGATGACCTTCTGGTAGGTGATGTTGCCCTGGCAGAACGAGGCCGCCTGATCGAAGATGGAGAGGGCGTCGCGCATGCCGCCGTCAGCCTTCTCGGCTATCACGGCCAGCGCCTCCTCCTCATACTGGATGCCCTCCTTCTCAGCCACCGACTTCAGGTGGTCGATGGTGTTCTGCACGGTCATGCGCTCGAAGTCGTAGATCTGACAGCGCGAGAGGATCGTGGGCAGAATCTTGTGCTTCTCGGTCGTGGCGAGGATGAAGATGACGTGTGCGGGCGGCTCCTCGAGCGTCTTGAGGAAAGCGTTGAAGGCGGCCGTCGAGAGCATGTGCACCTCGTCGATGATAAACACTTTATACTTGCCCAGCTGCGGCGGAATGCGGGTCTGCTCCATCAGGGTCTTGATGTGCTCCACCGAGTTGTTCGAAGCGGCGTCAAGCTCAAAGATGTTGAGCGACCGCTGCTCGTTGAACGACTGGCAGCTCTCGCACTCGTTGCAGGCCTCACCGTCGGGCGTGGGGTTCTGGCAGTTGATGGCTTTGGCGAAAATGCGGGCGCAGGTGGTCTTGCCGACACCTCGAGGCCCACAGAACAGGTAGGCATGGGCCAGCTTGCCTGACTTCACGGCGTTCTTCAGCGTCGTAGTCAGTGCAGCCTGTCCCACCACCGTGTCGAAAGTCATGGGCCTGTATTTTCGTGCCGAAACGATGTATTCCATTTTTAGGTTTTATGATATTCGATGCAAAGGTACACAAAAAATCCGAAACGGGCGAACAATGTGGCAGAATAATTTTGGCACTTTTTTGTGATTCGTTTTTAAAATGTCGTGAAAATTCTGAATCTTTTCAGATGAGCGGCATGTTCAGTTCGCGACATTGGCGGCGCATGTCGTCGGGCCATATCGAAGCCTGGATTTCACCGATGTGTGCCTTGTGGAGCATCACCATGCAGAGACGGCTCTGGCCGATGCCTCCACCGATGCTGAGAGGCAGCCGCCCGTCGAGCAGCTGCTGATGGAAATAGAGCCCCTGACGCTGTAGCTGTCCCTCAATCTGCAGCTGGCGGAGCAGCGACTCTCGGTCGACGCGGATGCCCATCGATGAAAGTTCTATGGAACGCTCCAGCACGGGATACCAGATCAGGATGTCGCCGTTGAGGCCCGGACGCCCATTTTCTGCCATGGTCGACCAGTCGTCGTAGTCGGGTGCACGCCCGTCGTGCTTCTCTCCATTAGCCAGCCTGCCGCCGATGCCGATGACGAAGACAGCCCCGAACTCACGGCAGATGGCGTCCTCGCGCTCCTTGGCTGACAGGTTGGGGTACATCGTGAGCAGCTCGTCGGCATGGATGAAATGAATCCGCTCGGGCAGGAAAGGCACGAGCTGCGAATACGTCTCGCATGTCAGGTACTCCGTGCGGCGGACGGCAGCGTAGATGCGCTCCACGACCTGACGCAGGAAGCTGAGCGTGCGGTCCTCGCGACGGATGACGGCCTCCCAGTCCCACTGGTCTACGTAGAGCGAATGCAGGTTGTCGAGCTCCTCGTCAGCGCGGATGGCGTTCATGTCGGTGTAGATGCCATAGCCCGGCTCCACCTGATATTCAGCCAGTGTCAGGCGCTTCCATTTGGCCAGCGAATGAACCACCTCGGCCTGCTGGTCGCCCAGGTCCTTGATGGGGAATGTGACGGGGCGCTCGACGCCGTTCAGGTCGTCGTTGATGCCCAGTCCCTTCATGACGAACAGTGGAGCCGTCACACGGCGCAGTCGCAGCTCTGTCGACAGGTTCTGCTGAAAGAATTCCTTGATCAGCTTAATGCCCTGCTCGGTCTGACGCGGGTCGAGCAGACGGCGGTAGTTGTTAGGTCTGATAAGATGACTCATATATCCTGATTTAACAATTCGAGTGCAAAGTTACAAATAAAATTTGAAAATGCGAACGTTTTGTTTGATTTTTCGAGATTTATTAGTAACTTTGCACCCGACTAAGACTTCTAACTCATATCAAAAGAAATGAAATTACGTCTTTTTCTGACATTATGTTTCTTTACGCTTGTGCTTGGAATGAACGCACAGCGAACCACCGACCTCCTCAATCGTGGCCTCGTGGCTGTTCCCTCTGGTTCCGGCTCTTTTGTCAGCTGGCGCATCTTCGGTGAGGAATACTACGACACGCAATATAATCTCTATCGCGACGGCACTAAGGTGAATGCCCAGCCGCTGAGTGTCTCCTGCTATAGCGACGCTGCCGGGCGGGCCGGTTCCACCTATCAGGTGGCTGCCGTCGTGCGTGGCGTGGAGCAGGAAAAGTCAAAGCCCGTCGCGCGCCTGAATCAGCAGTACGTGCAGTTTGCCGTCGGCAAGGTATGGTCACGTCGTGGCACCGACATCACCAACGACTATAACATCAACGACATCGCACTGGCTGACGTCACGGGCGACGGCGTCTCGGAGTTTATTGTCAAGCGGAATTACGGTCCTGACGGGTCGTCGGTCAGCAACGACTCTGCCTACAACCATCTGGAGTGCTACACCATCACGGGCGAACGCCTCTGGTATATCGACCTGGGACCCAACATGGTCTCAGGCCCTGACGAGCAGTTCGACGCCGTCGGCTACGACTGGGATGGCGACGGACGTGCCGAGGTGCTGCTGCGCGGTGCCGACAACATGATCATCCACCATGCTGACGGCACGACGACCAACATCGGCAACATGAACGTGAATACCCGCAACACGGTCACGCAGACTGCTAACATGACCTACACCAACACTGGGGCTGAATATCTGCTCTATCTCGATGGACAGACTGGTAAGCCTTATCCCATCGGGATTAACGGACAGCTCTGGATGACCTACCCCCTGCCACGCGGCTCAGCCAGTGACTGGGGCGACGGCTATGGCCACCGCTCGACGAAGCACTACTTCGGGGCGCCTTTCCTTGATGGGCGTCATCCCTACATCTTCCTCGGGCGCGGCTGCTATACGAAGCACCACATGAAGGCTTTCTCCGTCAATCCCGCGACCCATCAGCTGACGCTCTACTGGGAATGGCAGAACAACAACGGATGGAGCGACCCCTGGTATGGCAACGGTTACCATAACTTCGGCATTGCCGACGTCGACTGGGACGGTCGCGACGAAATCTGCTTCGGCTCGATGGTCATCGACGACAACGGTAAGGGGCTCTCGACCACTGGCCTCGGTCATGGTGATGCCCAGCACTGCGGCGACTTCGATCCCTATCGCCATGGTCAGGAGATCTTCGCTTGCAACGAGGATGAGCCGGCCATGAACTATCGTGATGCCACGACGTCGAAAATCTATTACCGCCTGCAGTCGACCAGCGATGACGGCCGTGCGCTCTGCGGCAACTTCTCGAATGACTATCCCGGTGCTATCGGCCATTCGTCGCAGTCGGGCACCATCTCGTGTGTCAGCGACAAGGTCATCACCGGTGGCCCTTCTGGCTTCACCAACAACTGGCGCATCTATTGGGATGGCGACCTCTTGGAGGAAGGGCTCGACGGCGCTTCGTCGCGTGAAGGGGCTGCCCGCGTCTTCAAGGCCGACGGCTCCATTGTCTTCACTGCCGACGGCACTGCCAACTGCAACTGGACGAAGAACACGCCGTCGGCCGTGGGCGACATCCTTGGCGATTGGCGTGAGGAAATCATTGTCCGCACTTCCGATAATAAATATGTACGCGTGTACACGACGAATTTGAGAACCAACTATCGCAACTACACGCTCTGGCACGACCATCAGTATCGGCAGGGCATGGTCTGGGAGTCAATCGGCTATAACCAGCCGCCTCATGCCAGCTATTTCCTCGGTGAACTGGAGGGCATCACCGTGGCACCGCCGCCCCTGACGATGACCGGGCGCACCGAAGTGACCGGCGGACAGACCGTCGATGCCAATCTCAATGACCGCCACGCCATTGTCTGCGACTATGCCGACACTGAGGTGAGCGTCGCTGAGGACGCTTCGCCGTGGGTGATGACGTTCAATGTGCCGTCGTGGATTCAGGGCACAAACAGCAATATCACCAATGGCAATCCACTCATCAACCGGACTTACTACACCTGCAAGGTGAGCGGTGCTCCATTTACTGGTAGCACCCGACTGGTCAAGCAGGGCGACGGCACGCTTTGTCTGCCAGCCGTTGAACAGCTCTACACTGGCAATACCGATGTCTGGGCTGGCAAGTTGTGCTTCGACGGCCAGTTGCTCCAGTCGTCACTCTGGCTCAACCGTTTTGCCGAACTGGAGAGCGACGGCGGACAGTTCCGCAGCATCAGGATGGACTATGCCTCACAGCTGAACCCTGGCGGTCTGAATCATCTTGGCAACATCACGACTGATTCGCTGCTGTTAGGATTCGGCTCGCGCGTCGTCTTCGACATCTATTCCGATTTCCAATCCGATCAGATTCTGACTCAGATGCTCAGCATCGAGACCAAAGCGTGGCAGTATGGCCCGCAATATCTGACTCCTGTCTTCGAATTCCGGTATCATGGCGATGGTGATCCCGCTGAGGGCAGCTACCTCGTCGGACGAGCTGTGACCGTCGTCGGCAATCTGCAGAACGTCCGCATTGAAGGCCTCGGCACCAAGAAGAAGACTGCGTTGGAGTTGCGTGAGGGCGACCTCTACCTCGTAGTTTCGGGTATCCGCGATGCCGGCAGCGTTGTCTGGACAGGAACTCAAAACAGTGTCTGGGACATGGCTGAGACAGAGAACTTCATGAATATGGCCTCATCGGATGGCGATAGCGACATCTTCGTCACGGGAGACAATGTCTGGTTTACTGACAATGCCACCGTCAATACCGTCACCCTTAAAGGTGAACTGGAAGCTGACACGGTCTTCGTTGACAATACCAAGGCATATCGTTTTGAGGGTGATGGCGCACTGGTCGGCCAGACAACGCTCGTCAAGCGCGGATCAGGTCTGCTCACCATGACCAACGAGAATACCTTTACGGGCGGTGTGCGCATTGAGGGCGGTGCCGTCAGCGTTGCCTCACTGGCCAATGCCAATCAGCCTAAGGGCAACCTGGGCGGCATGACGACGGTGGCTTCCCGCTTTGTCCTTGAGAACGGCGGCGAACTGCGAACCACGGCGGCCGTCACTTGCGGCTCGGCCATTCAGGTGGTCGGTGCTGAGGGTGGTGCCATCAATAATTCTGCTGACTATATCTCCGACCGGGCTATTACGGGCACAGTCCTGACCAAGCGCGGATCGGGTTGGATGAAACTCAACACCTCGAACGCCTCCTTGCAGCGGCTGGTCATCACTGGCGGCACTGTCCAATGTATCAACGCCTCCATGCCTGCCCAGACCGTCGAGTTCCAGAATGGTACGCTCAGCGAAAACACCAGCTCGAGCTACACCATCCATGTACCAGCCAACCGCCGTGGAACGTGGAATCTCATTGAACGCGGCACGTTCAGCAACCGACTGACAGGCGAGGGCACGCTCACAGTATATTGCCCGGTTGTCGTGGGCAGCGGATGGAATGCCACGCGAACACAGATCACAGGCAACTGGTCGGCCTTCCAGGGGACGGTCAATTGCACGGTCTATTCCGGCGATACCCGCTTCACACTCGACAATGGCAACGGCATGCCGCTTGGCACGCTCAATATCCCTGCGGGCGTAGAGGTGCAGAACAGCGGTCGCACGTATCACATCGGTCGTGTCACGGGCAGTGGCTCGCTGGGAGGGACATGCACGTTCAGTAGTGCCGCCAACTCGAATGCCAACACATGGCAGGTGGGCAGCGACCAGAGCTGGTCGACCACCGTCACAGTCACGTCGACGGCTAATCTTGTCAAGGTGGGCAGTGGCAAGGTGACGTGGAATGGGGCGAACAGTAATACCGGCTCGACTAGTGTCAACGAGGGTGAGCTGGGCATCGGCACGTCAACACAGCTGGGCACTGGCCGCCTGAATGTCAATGCCGGAACCATCCTCTCGGGCAGCAATAATGCAAATAATGCCCTGAAGAATTCGCTGACCGTCGTCAGTGGAACAATGCGGCCCGGCCTCTACGAGGGTGCTGCCACTGGTTCAATCAACTTCAGCCAGAAACCCGTCACCTTCCAACAGGGGAGTACGCTCATCATCGGCGTGCGCCAGTGTCGCTCGGCAGCCATCAACGGAAGTACCACCCTGGAGGGCATCTCAACGCTGACGTTCAATGGCACCATCCGCCTTGTGCCTGCTGCCAACCACACGCTGCAGCCCGGCGACTCCATCCGCATATTCGCCTGCAACAGCTTTGTCGGCACACCGGCTTTCGATATGCAGGGCGGAGTCCTTTGGGACACGAGCCGCATTTCTGAGGGCTGGCTGTTTGTCAAGGCTATCGGTCTGGGCATTGACCAAATTCTCAGCGAGCGCCATCCTGCTGATATTTATGACGCCAACGGCCGACTTGTCCGTCGCAGGGCGACGTCGACTGAAGGTCTCCGTCCAGGAATTTATATGAGCGAAGGGCGCAAAATCATTGTCCGTTAGGTGTACTAATGTTTCAAATGAGTGGAAAAATTGTCTTGTCGGACGTTTTCTACTCATTTTTTTATAATTATCTCAATTATTATTAGTACTTTTGCGCTTGCAAACTAAAAACAAATAGAATGAACAAGAAGAAACTTCTACTGGCCTGCATGCTCGTGACCGCTCTCGGCGTCACTGCACAGCGCCTCCCCTTCCAGAATCCTGATCTTCCTACCGAACAACGTATCGACGACTTGCTTCAGCGTCTGACTTTGGAGGAAAAAGCCAGCTTGATGCAAAATGCGTCGCCAGCCATCAAACGGCTTGGCATCCCTCAGTTTGAGTGGTGGAACGAGGCCTTGCACGGCGTTGGCCGCAATGGCTTTGCCACCGTTTTCCCCATCACCACCGGCATGGCTGCCTCGTGGGACGACGAGCTTGTGGAGACCGTCTTCACGGCCGTCAGCGATGAGGCCCGCGCCAAGAACACGCTGGCGCGTCGCACCGGCACCCTGAAGAAGTATGCCGGTCTGTCATTCTGGACTCCTAATATCAATATCTTCCGTGATCCACGCTGGGGACGCGGACAGGAGACTTATGGCGAAGATCCTTTCCTGACCAGCCGCATGGGTGTGGCCGTGGTCAATGGCTTGCAGGGGCCTGTTAACTCGAAGTATCGCAAGCTGTTGGCCTGTGCCAAGCACTTTGCTGTACATAGCGGCCCGGAGTGGAACCGCCATACGTTTAATATCGAGGACCTGCCCGAGCGTGACCTTTGGGAGACCTATCTGCCTGCCTTCAAGGCGCTGGTCGATGCTGGCGTGGCTGAAGTGATGTGTGCCTATCAGCGCATCGACGGCCAGCCCTGCTGCGCTCAGAATCGCTATGAGCAGCAGATCCTCCGTCAGGACTGGGGCTTCCGTGGTCTCATCACCAGCGACTGTGGGGCTATCTGGGATTTCCTGCCAAATTATCACAACGTGTCAACCGACGCTACCGATGCTTCGGCAAAGGCTGTGCGTGCCGGCACCGACGTGGAGTGTGGCAATGCCTATCGCAACCTGCCTGAGGCTGTCCGCCGCGGCGATCTCACTGAAATGGACATCGACCGCAGCCTGCGACGTCTGCTCCGCGCTCGCTTTGAACTGGGCGACATGGACCCCGACGAACTTGTCGAGTGGACTCGCATCCCCACCAGCGTCATTGCCTCTAAGGAGCATAAGCAACTGGCTCTGCAGGTGGCCCGGGAGGGAATAGTGATGCTCAAGAACGACGGCATCCTGCCCCTTGCTTCTGCCTCTGATGTGGTTGTCATAGGCCCCAATGCGAACGACTCAGTGATGATGTGGGGCAACTATGCCGGCTATCCCACCGAGACGACCACCATCCTGCAAGGCATCCGCCAGCGCTTCGGCCAACAGGTGAAGTATATCCCTGGTTGTGGCATTACGAGCCCGATGGTCACCAAGAGCTACTTCAACCTCCTTCATACCCCCGACGGCCGTCAGGCTATGCAGGCGTCCTACTGGAACAATGAGCAGATGGAGGGCGAGCCCGTAACCACGGTTGTCTACGGCGAGCCTATCAATTTGAGCAATGGCGGTGCCACCGCCTTTGCACCAGGCGTCGAGCTCAATCACTTCTCGGCCCGCTATGAGGCTACGCTGCGCACCGACCGTGACCTGACGTTGCAATTCTACGTCGGTGCTGACGACATGATGCGACTCATCGTCGATGGCGATACGCTGGTCAATGAGTGGAAGTCACGCAACCGCATTCAGGAGACCACCCGCGAGATGGAGTTCAAGGCCGGTCGCGACTATTGCATACAGGTTGACTACAAACAGACCGACGACCTCGCTGCCATGCAGTTCGACGTGCGTCGGCAATACACCCCGACAACCGACGAATTGCTTCGCCAGATAGGCAGTGCACAGACCATTGTATTCGTCGGAGGCATCTCACCTCGCGTAGAGGGTGAGCAGATGAAGGTCAGCGACCCAGGCTTCAAGGGGGGTGACCGCACCACCATCGAGTTGCCTCAGGTACAGCGCCAGCTGTTGCGTACGCTCCATGAGGCCGGCAAGCGCATCGTCTTTGTCAACTGCTCCGGCGGTGCCATCGCTCTGGAGCCTGAGGCCCGCGAGACCTGTAATGCCATCGTTCAGGCCTGGTATGGCGGTGAGGCTGGCGGACGCGCCCTGGCCGAGGTGCTCAGCGGCGACGTCAATCCTTCCGGCAAGCTGCCCATGACTTTTTATCGTGATGACTCCCAGCTGCCTGACTTCCTCGACTATCGCATGGCCGGGCGCACTTATCGTTACCTCCAGTCGGAGCCGCTGTTTGCCTTTGGTCATGGTCTGAGCTACACCACTTTCCGCGTGGCGAAGCAGAAGGCTAAGGTGAAGGACGGCAAGCTCATCGTCACCTGCATCGTCGAGAACACCGGACAACGTGAAGGCACTGAGACCGTTCAGGTCTACCTGCGCCGCACTGCTGACACTGAGGGCCCGCTGAAGGCACTCCGTGGCTACAAGCGCGTCACGCTGAAGCCTGGTGAACAGAAAGTCGTAGCCCTGCAGCTGACCCGCGATGAACTGGAGACCTGGGATCCACAGACTAACACGATGCGCGTCGTCCCCGGACAGCATGAGGTGATGGTCGGCACTTCCAGCGAACAGGCCCGGCTGAAAACCCTGAAAGTGAAACTCTAATCAAATATAAACAATAAGAACAATGAATCAACAAGACACTGGTAGCCGCAGCTACCTCATCTCAATTGTCATGGTGGCCGTACTGGGCGGACTGCTCTTCGGCTACGACACGGCAGTCATCTCAGGTGCGGAAAAGGGCCTGCAGGCCTTCTTCAAGGATGCACAGGACTTCAACTACACCGACGGTTGGCACGGCTTTACGTCGGCCTCGGCTCTCATCGGTTGCATCATCGGCTCAGCCTTGTCGGGCTTCCTGGCCACTAACCTCGGCCGAAAGAAGTCACTCATCATCGCTGGTCTGCTGTTCTTCATCTCTGCCCTGGGAAGCATGGAGCCGGAGTTCCTGTTCTTTGAGCATGGCACGCCTTCCTATTCGCTGCTGCTCATATTCAACTGCTACCGCATCATTGGCGGCATTGGCGTGGGTTTGGCATCGGCCATTTGTCCTATGTACATTGGCGAGGTGGCCCCCAGCAACATCCGCGGCATGCTTGTCTCGTGGAACCAGTTTGCCATCATCTTCGGTCAGCTTGTGGTCTATTTCGTCAACTTCTTCATTCTGGGCGACCATATTCAGCCGCTGGTGGAGGAGATGGGCCGCGGCATCGCTGCCATCAATCCCGCTGCGCAGTGGACTGTCACGACTGGTTGGCGCTATATGTTCGGTAGCGAGGCTGTTCCCGCTGGTCTCTTTGCCCTGCTCATCTGCTTCGTGCCCGAGACGCCGCGCTATCTCGTCAGTGTCGGTCAGGACCAGAAGGCCCTCGCCGTCCTCTCGAAAATAAACGGTTCCAGCAAGGCCCGGCAGATTCTGCAGGACATCAAGGACACCATGGTCGTGAAGACCGAGCGGCTGATGACCTACGGCTGGATGTGCATCTTCGTGGGCATCATGCTCTCTGTGTTCCAGCAGGCCGTCGGCATAAATGCTGTGCTCTACTATGCTCCGCGCATCTTTGGCGACATGGGCATGGAGAACCCCATGGTCGTCACCGTCTTCATGGGCATAGTCAATATTCTTTTCACGCTCGTGGCCATCTTCACCGTCGAGAAGTGGGGCCGCAAGCCCCTGCTTATCAGTGGTTCAATAGGCATGGGCATCGGTGCCTTGGGCGTCGCCGTCACCTTCGGCCATGCCGGTCTCGAGTTTGTCACGGCAGCCAGCATCATGGTCTACGCCGCCTCGTTCATGTTTTCATGGGGTCCCATCTGCTGGGTGCTCATTGCCGAGATATTCCCCAACACCATCCGTGGCGCTGCCGTGGCCATTGCCGTGGCCTTCCAGTGGATTTTCAACTTTATTGTCTCCTCGACCTTCGTGCCCATGTTCAACATGCACCTCACCGAGGGCGACGATTTCGGCCATTGGTTCACTTACGGCCTCTATGCAGTCATCTGCTTCATCGCAGCCCTGTTCGTCTGGCGACTTGTGCCTGAGACGAAGGGCAAGACGCTTGAGGACATGACCCGCCTCTGGAAGCGTAAGTAAGCTGTTGGTTTTTAGTTGACCGTCAATTTGACAGCCTCAACGTGACACTTTGTCGCGTTGAGGCTGCTTGGCATTTGTTTTGCATCAATCATGGTGAGCGCCGCTGAGGAGCTCAAGGATAAAGAACAACAAAACGTACAATTAAAAACAATAGGAGGACAAAATTATGACACCAATGATGAGACGTAACGCAGCTTGGCTGCCCAGTGTCTTCAACGATTTGTTTGACACCGATTTCATGCCGCGCGCCAACCAGACGGCCCCGGCCATTAATGTGAAAGAGAACGACAAGGCCTACATCGTGGAGCTGGCCGCTCCGGGCATGAAGAAAGAAGATTTCAACGTACATATCAATGACGAGGGCAACCTCATCATAAAGATGGAGAGCAAGCAGGAGCAGAAGGAGGAGGACAAGTCGACCCGCTACCTGCGTCGCGAGTTCTCTTACACGAAGTTCGAGCAGACGCTCATTCTGCCTGACGACGTCGTCAGGGACAATATCAGTGCCAAGGTGGAGCACGGTGTGCTGACCGTTGAACTGCCCAAACAAGTGAAGGAGGAGGTGAAGGTGAGCCGTCAGATTGAAATCGGATAAGAAAATCTCACTTCACCAAAGAAAAAGCGAGGTCCGCGAGTGTGGGTCTCGTTTTTTATTTGTACCTTTGCACCGTGATTGTATTGCTGACTATTCTTGTCTACTTTGCAGCGCTTTTCGGACTAAGCCGTCTGACCGCCAGCAAAGGTTCCAACGACACCTTCTTTCGTGCCGAGCGACGTTCGCCGTGGCTGATGGTGGCTTTTGGCATGGTGGGGGCCTCCATCTCGGGCGTCACGTTTGTCTCAGTGCCTGGCATGGTGCTCACGAGCGGGATGACTTACCTGCAGCTCTGCATGGGCTTCATCCTGGGCTATGTGGCCGTGGCTTTCGTGCTCCTGCCCGTCTATTACAAATTGAACCTCACTACCATCTACACCTATCTGGGGCAGCGGCTCGGGCGCAGATCCTATCTGTCGGGGGCGTGGTTCTTCCTGCTCTCAAAACTGGTGGGGGCGGCCGTCAAGTTCTATGTGGTGTGCATGATTCTTCAGCGGTTCGTGTTCGATGACATTGGCGTGCCCTTCTGGCTGAACGTCGTCGTGCTGGTGGCGCTCATCTGGCTCTACACGAGGCGGGGTGGGGTGCGCACGCTGGTCTTCACCGATGTGCTGCAGACCATCTGTCTCTTTTCTGCCCTCCTCCTGATCATCTATATGGTGATGCATCAGCTTGGCTTCACGCTGGGCGAGGCATGGCGGTCCGTGATGGCCGACGCGCGCAGCCGCATCTTCGTGTTCGACGACTGGAGCAGCCGCGGCTATTTCTGGAAACAACTGCTCAGCGGTGCCTTCATCGTGATTGTGATGACGGGGCTCGATCAGGACATGATGCAGAAGAACCTGACCTGCCGCACGTTGCGCGAGGCCCAGAAGGATATGTGCAGCTATGGCCTGGCCTTTCTGCCTGCCAATTTTCTGTTCTTGGCCCTCGGTGTGCTGCTGGCACAGTGGTTCCAGGCTGAAGGTTTGGCCCTTCCCCAGCGGGGCGACGACCTGCTGCCTCTCTTTGTTCAAGGGACGGGCACGTTTGTCACGGTCTTGTTCACACTCGGCATCGTGGCCGCTTCATTTTCTTCGGCCGACTCCGCCCTGACTTCACTGACCACGAGCTATTGCGTTGACATCCGCCAGCGAACGGCCGACGAGGCCCTGCGCAAGCACACGCATCTGACCATGTGCCTCCTGTTTGCCGTGTTCATCCTCCTCTTCCGGATTGTCAACAGCACGTCGCTCATCGACGCTATCTACACCATCGTCAGCTATACCTATGGTCCGCTGCTCGGACTGTTTGCTTTCGGACTGTTCACGCAGCGTGAGGTTCTCGCCGACCGCTGGGTGCCCCTCGTCTGTATAGCCTCGCCGCTGTTGTGCTATGCTGCTGACCGGCTGGCTCAGAGTCTTTACGGCTATCATTTCGGCTATGAGCTGCTCTTGCTCAACGGCCTGCTGACGTTCATGGGGCTCTATATGCTTTCGGCTAAATCCTTACACACCGATACCCCAGAACCCTCTCATCTCTCACCTCTATAAATGGAGGATATGGAATATGCGAAACTTGAAAAAAATATATAATGGCAAAGGAACAAAGCGGCATACGCGAACGGCAGCGCATTGACCTGCGTGAGCCACGACGCTATACGGTGACCATCTACAACGATGACTTCACAACGATGGACTTCGTCGTCATGGTGCTCACCCAAGTGTTTTTCAAGAGTGAGGCTGAGGCCGAGGCACTCATGCTGCAGGTGCACCATTCGGATAAAGCCGTCGTGGGCATCTACAGCTACGATGTGGCCACGTCGAAGGCTCGGAAGGCTACCGACATGGCCCGCGAGGCTGGCTTCCCGCTGCGCCTGACTGTTGAACCCGAAGATCAATAATATTTTACTATGTTTGGAGTGAAAAGGAGTGAAAATTATGTCCGAAATAAAACAGACAAAACGTGCCTCCAATGCCCTGGTTGAGGCTATGGAATGTTGCAAGGAGTATCGCCATGAGTTTGTCATGCCCGAACACCTGTTGCTGCGTCTCGTCGACGAGACAAACTTCCATTCGGCACTTGGCATCTTTTACGACCCTCACTGGTTGGCTGAAAGGGTGGGAGAGCAGCTGGAACAAGTGGAACGTGTGCCCGGCGATGACGACTACCAGCCGACCGCCTCGCAACAGATGGGGCAGCTCATTGAGTATGCCTGCCGGATGGTGGTCAGCAGCAGCGCCCCCGCCATCGATGTGGCCCATCTGGTCAAGGCCCTGCTGATGCTCGACGATTCCTGGGCTTGCTATCTGCTCAAGGACTGTCTGCAGGGCAGGGAGAGCGACTTCCTGGGCCAGCTGATCAGCTTCTGCGAGTTTGACGACCATCTGGAGAGCGATCTCGAAGAACCGAAAGCGAAGGACCCCTGGCGGCAACTCGTCACGTGCATGAACGACCTCTACGACCTCCATAATCCGCTCATCGGCCGCGAACAGGAGCTCCGGCGTACTGTCCAGGTGCTCTGCCGCCGCGACAAGAACAATCCTCTTCACATCGGTGAGCCTGGTGTGGGCAAGACGGCCCTCGTCTGGGGACTGGCTCGGATGATCGAGGAGGGCAGCGTGCCCCCACGTCTCAAGGCCAGCCGCATCTATCAGCTTGACATCGGCACGCTCCTGGCTGGCACGCAGTATCGTGGTGACTTCGAGAACCGCATCAAGATGATAATGGAGGGCATCAGTCAGGAGAACGACACCAACATCGTCTATATTGACGAGATCCACACACTCGTCGGAGCCGGGGCTACGGGTGACAGTTCTATGGATGCTTCGAACATGCTGAAACCTTATCTCGAGGCCGGCAACATCCGCTTCATCGGTTCCACGACCTACGAAGAATACAACCGCCATTTCTCGCGCTCGAAGGGACTGGTCCGCCGCTTCCAGCAGATCGACATTCTGGAGCCTTCCGTTGATGAGACCAAGCATATCGTCCGCCAGCTACGGGGCAGGTATGAAGAGTTTCACGGCGTCAAATACTCCGACGAGGCCCTCGACTTTGCCGTTGAGGCGAGTGCCAGACACATCAGCAACCGGTTCCTGCCCGATAAGGCCATCGACCTCATTGACGAGGCCGGAGCGGCGAAGGAGAGCGAGAAGGACCGGGTGGACAATGACATCACCAAGGCTGACATTGCCGACGTGCTGGCCAAGACCTGCAAGGTGGACGCGCTGGCCGTGGCGAGCGACGAGGATTACAGTCGTCTGGAGACGCTGGCTCCGCGTATGCTCGATAAGATCTATGGTCAGGATGAGGCCATTCGTCAGGTGGTAGAGGCTGTCCAGATGTCACGTGCCGGACTGCTCGACGAGGGTAAGCCGCTGGCCTCGCTGCTCTTTGTCGGTCCAACGGGCGTCGGCAAGACCGAGGTGGCACGTGTGCTCGCCCGCGAGCTGGGCATCGAGCTGCTGCGCTTCGACATGAGCGAATACACCGAAAAGCACACCGTGGCCAAGCTCATCGGCTCGCCTGCTGGCTATGTGGGCTATGAGGACGGCGGTCTGCTGACCGATGCCATACGCCGTGCACCCAACAGCGTGCTGTTGCTCGACGAGATTGAGAAGGCTCATCAGGACATCTACAACATCTTGCTGCAGGTGATGGACTATGCCCGGCTGACTGACAACAAGGGACGTAAGGCCGACTTCCGCAACGCCATCCTAATCATGACCTCGAACGCCGGCGCCCAGTTTGCCTCGCAGGCCTCGATAGGCTTCACCGGGGTGGTCACCCGGGGTGAGGCCATGCTCCGACAGGTGAAGAAGACCTTCAAGCCCGAATTCCTGAACCGACTCAGCGGCACCGTTGTCTTCCGGGATATGGACCGTCCGATGGCCACGCTGATCCTGAAGAAGAAACTGGGCGAGCTGCAAGAGAAACTGACCGCCCGCCGGGTCAGCATGACGCTCAGCGACGAGGCCTTCCAGCATCTGCTGAAGGAGGGCTTCACACCCGAATACGGAGCGCGTGAGATGGACCGTGTCATCACCCAGCAGCTGAAGCCGCTGCTGATGCGTGAGATGCTGTTCGGAAGCCTGAAGGATGGTGGAAACGTGGAAGTCAGAATGAGCGATGGCCGTCTTTCAATTGGATGATCAACTGTGGTTCCCCAACCCTCGCTTCGGTGAAGACGACGGGCTTGTGGCTGTCGGTGGCGACCTTTCGGTCGACCGCCTCTTGCTGGCTTATGGCAACGGCTTCTTCCCCTGGTTCTCCTATCGCTGGCGGAGTGAGCCCCACTGGTATTGCCCCCTGGAGCGCTTCGTCATCTTCCCATCTGAGATTCACGTCAGCCACTCTATGCGCCAGCTGATTCGCCAGAATCGGTATCGGCTGAGCATCAACGAGGACTTCGAGGGCGTCATCCGTGGCTGTGCAACGGCCCAGATGCGCCATCTGGAGGATGGCGCCTGGCTTGGTCCCGACATCATCAGTGCCTACACCGACCTCTACCTGCAGGGCTTCGCTGCCAGCGTCGAGGTGTGGGATGGCGAGTGCCTCGTCGGCGGGCTCTACGGTGTCAACATCAGCACGTCGTTCTTTGGCGAGAGCATGTTCTCGCTCGTACCCAGCGCCTCGAAGCTGGCCCTCATCTTCCTGGCTGACTTCTTCGCTGCTCATGGCGGGCGTCTCATCGACTGTCAGTTCGAGACCCCGCATCTGCGCTCCATGGGTGGGCGTTTCATCAGCTACGACGAATATATGCGTATCATTACCTGTCATGAATAACCGACATCATATCATCGACGGCCTGCGCGACGGCACACCCATTGCGATGGGCTATTTTGCCGTGGCCTTCTCGCTGGGCATTATTGCCGCGAGGGCAGGACTGACGGCACCAGAGGGATTCCTCAGCAGTTTCTTCACCCGCGCCTCTGCCGGCGAATACGGCACCTACACGCTGGTGGCCGTCCAGGCTGCCTATGCGGAAGTGGTGGCAATGGCCCTGGTGGCCAACCTGCGCTATATGCTGATGAGTGCGGCCCTCACGCAGAAGATAGCCCCTGGCACATCGGCGATCCACCGCCTGCTGATGGCCTGTTGCGTCACCGACGAGGTGTTTGGCATCTCCATCGCCCATCCGGGCTATACGCCTCCCGCCTACACTTATTCTGCTGCCCTGCTCTCATCGGTCTTCTGGGCTACAGGCTGTGCCGTGGGCATCATGGCCGGCAGTATCCTGCCCCAGCCGATGGTGACGGCCCTGAGCATGTCGCTCTACGGCATGTTCCTGGCCATCATCATCCCCCCAGCCCGCACTGACCGCAACGTGCTCTATGCCCTGACGACCAGCTTCGTGCTGAGCGGCCTGTGCGCCGTGGCACCTCTTGTCGGAGAATGGAGCAGCGGCATGCGCACGGTGGTGTTGACAATCGTCATTTCCGCCGTGGCCGCCTGGCTTAAACCGATTAAAATCGAAGAAGATGGAACAGCATAGCGTCATAATCTATATCCTCCTGGCCATCGCGGTCACCAACATGATTCGCGTGACGCCGATGCTGTTCATCAAGGGACAGATTCGCAACCGCTTCGTGTGCAGTTTCCTGTATTACGTGCCCTACGTGACGCTGGCAGTGATGACATTCCCCGACATGGTTCTGACCACGCCGACGCTGCTGTCGGGCTTCCTGGCCCTTCTGGCCGGCATCATTGCCGCCTGGTTCCGTCTCGGCCTCTTCCCCGTGGCTATCGTCTGCTGCGTCATCGCCTATCTGCTGATATGACCCGCTTGTCCCCAAACCGCACATTCCTTTTCAGCATCTTGTAACGCATCTACCCAAGGTATCTTAAGGCATTGTTATTCCGGACTGAGCCATATTAATCCACCTATTCGTTCATTTTTGTTTTTAAATTTTGTTCAATTTCTGCGCGAAGCGCATCATATTGGTTGGAATCCTGAGTAGTTACCATTAGGTGTCATGAAGTCAAAAAATGTTATATATAAACGCTTTTTTCATGCTTTTTAGCCTTTTATTAGACAATTATTTGTATCTTTGCACAAAACTTTGTGACAATACTACAAAAAGGATTGTCTCATAGTTGCCCTTTTGAGGTGCTAAAAGCCTCATTTTCTGTTGTTTGTGAGTAAAGGATCCGACTCAAGACAGAAAGTTTCGACAGCTCAGAAAGTTGGCGACGCCGTAGGCGTGGAACCAAGGAAATGGCTCGTCGTCAGGGTGAGCAACAACACAGAGAAATCCAGCCGCGACAAACTGCTGGAGCGTGGCATCAAGGCTTATGCCGCCACGCAGATGGAAACCCACGACTGGAAAGGTCATCTCCGCGAAGTAGAGGTCGTCCGCATCTCCACCTACCTCTTCGTGTTCGTCAACACCAAGGAGCGCAATACCATCATCAACTATCCCTTCATCAAGTTCTATCTGCAAGACCGCACGACGACCGTCACTGACAAGGGCTTGCGTGCCGACGTGGTCATACCTGAGAACGAGATGCAGCGCATGATGGACATGCTGGGACAGAGCGACCTTCCCGTGCAGTTCCTGCCCGACACGTTTGCCAAGGACGACTATGTGCGTGTGCGCCGTGGCACCCTCCAGGGCATCGTGGGCCAGCTGGTCAGGGTAGACCAGACGGGCAACAAGAAATTCGGTGTAGCCGTCCACAGTCTCGGCTGTGCCACCATCGACATCCCCTATACCGAGCTGGAGCAGATCACAAAGCAGGAATACGATGCTTACAACGAACAAATGCGCAAGGCGTTCCTCATCTCCCATGGCCGCTAATATCCTTAAGGTCACACAGAAATGGTTCTGTCACACAGATAGCACAGAAGTCACAGACATTTCCCCCACCGCGCAGCCTTTCTGTACTTTCTGTGCTATCGGAACTACATTATAAAATTATTTCAGTGGCGGTGAAATAGTATTCAATGGCGGTGAAATAGTATTCAGTGGCGGTGAAATAGTATTCAGTGGCATTGAAATAATTTTATCCAGTCCTTTGTTCGACTTCCATCCGTACAGCTTACCCATCTAAACTTCTGCGAAGAGGGAAGGTGGAGTGGTATAAGTATCACACTTGAGTTCTTTGTAATGTAAATAAAAAAGGTAGACGAAGTGTGTCTATCGTTTATTATTTATTAATTTCAAAACAATTAAACATTATGAAGAACGAAAGGTTTTTCTTCGCAGCATTCATGCTGCTGGCTGCTTCGTGCAGCAGTGACGAGTCTCAGGACTCAAGTGTTAATCCTTCTGACAGGCAGGACTTGTTGGCACCGGTGACGGTGAGTGTGAGCGGGTTCGCGGTGTCACAAGAGGAGTTCTCAGGTGGAACGACGCGAGCAGCACAGGATGCGGCCGAGTATAGCGGTGTTAAGTCGCTCACCCTGGCGTTCTACCGCGGCAGCACGGAGACGTACAAGACAACGCAGACGAAGGATGCGCTGGAAGAGGGTGAGACCTTCGGTGAGTTCTCGCTGAGTCTGCCCATGGGCAGTTACACGATGGTGGTCATCGGGCATGGACTCAATGACGGTGAACCGGCCATCACGCTGACGAGTCCTACTGCGGCTACGTTTGGTGACAACCCTGTCCGCGAGACGTTTGTGACGACACAGACGGTGAACATCACCAACACCAATGCTGTCGATGTCAGTGCGACGCTCAGTCGCGTGGTGTCGAAGTTGCAGGTGCAGTCGTCTGATACCCGGACCAATCCTGCCTGCAGCGTACGGATGACGTTCGCTGCCGGTGGCAAGAGTTTCAACCCGACCACGGGACTCGCCACCGACGATACCGGATTCAGCAATGCCGTCAACATCAGTACGGCTGTCGGAGCAACGTCGCTCTCGAATAGCTACCTGTTTCTCTCGACCGATGAGCAGACGATGGACGTCACCATCGAGACGCTGGACGAGGATGGAAACGTAGTCTTCTCGAAACTGGTCGAGGATGTACCCTTCAAGCGCAACCGCGTGACAAAGCTCACCGGTGCGATGTATACGAACGAGAGTGTCAGCGGTGCTTTCCAAGTGGAAACCGCTTGGTTGTCTGATTTTAATGGGACGTTCTAATTAGGGAGGGCACGATTATGACACGAAAAATGTTTTCGTTCAGTGCCTTCGTGGCACTGATGTCCGTGCTGACCGCTCTGGTCTTCACGTCCTGTGAAAAGGCGATTTTTTCCGACGATGAGACGACAGGAGAGACTAATGGCAACCTGCGAGTGCGGGTGTTCCAGATAGAAAAGACACCGTTTGGCAGCCTGACGCGTGCCGCTCGGCCAGCCTCAGAAGCCTGTACCCGACTGAACTTCCTGATATACTATACAGACGGTTCGCGGGCGAAGATGGTCAACCAGACATCGGATAATGCGGTCTTCGGTACAGCTTCGTTCCAACTTGACGAGGGCGACTACCAGCTGGTGGTTGTGGGCCACAGCGCCAACGGCAACCCCACATCAACGAACCCCCAGAAGATTCAGTTCACGAACTCGACGGGATATACCGACACGTTCCTTTCGAGCAGCGACATCACCATCGAACCGGAAAGGCCTCTGGAAATTGACGTGACGCTCGACCGCATCGTAGCCCGATGCAGTTTCGTCATCACGGATGAATTCCCTGCGGAAGTCAAGAAGTTGCAGTTCTACTACACTGGCGGTTCGGGCGCATTTAATGCCTACACGGGCCTGGGCAGCGTGAACAGCAAGCAAACTGTGACGTTCGATGTGACAGACAGAAGCCAGACGCAGTTCGACCTCTACACCTTCCTGCACGAGCAGTCGGACAATATCGCCCTGAAGGTCACGGCCCTTGATGCCAGTGGTAATGAATTGTACGTGCGCGAGTTCGACGTACACATGGAGCAGAACCACATCACATGGCTCACGGGCGCCTTCTTCAACGGTTCCGGATCGTCATCGACCTCGGTGACAGGTGTCACAGTGAATACCGACTGGGCCGGCGAAACGCATATAACCTTCTAAATCTTTCGTGCTTATGAATGTACGAGAGATTTTCGACCTGCGCAAGCAGGGAAGGATCGAGGAGGCCTACGAGGCCATCCGTCCGCTATACCGCGAACACAAAGGGAAGTTCACCACCCTGTGTATGTTCTGGACGGCCAGCGATGTGTTCAAGCTCCGACTGGAGCAAGGGCGCGTCGAAGAGGCGGAGAAGATATACTATGCGATGCTGAGGATGCAGCCTTCTGTCGAAGATGATGAAAAGCATTCCGCTGCGAGGTTCATGCACTATGCGGAAGGTCGGCTCATCAAGACTTCGGAGAAGTTCCGGAGACGGTACTTCGCGATAAAGCGGAAGGCCAAGCCTGAGGAGAAAAATATTCCCTCAGAGCCTTCGGATAATCCCTCAAAGGAGTATTCGGAAGAGGTGGCAGACAAATCGGATAATTTGTCAGATTCGAGTGATTCGTGTTTGAAAGATGACAACGAAGAAACTAATTGTATCCGTGATATCTGTGGTATCTGTGTGACCTCAGACCTTTCTTCAGTTCAGCAAACGGTGCTGGACGCGATAAAGTCCCATCCGGGAATGAGCGTGCCGAGACTGTCTGATGAGACGGGCATTCCCGCCAAGTCGATCGAGCGGCACGTGAAGGTGCTGACGGAACGAGGTTGGATAGAGCACCGGGGCAGTAAGAAGACCGGCGGCTATCATGCACTGTAAATAAAATCTAATCACGAGGTCCGTGCATGGCTTCAGACCTATGCGGACCTCGTTAAAATATAACCAGAAAGATAAAGAAAAAGGGCACGTGTTGATGAGGTCGAGCTGGCCTCTAGAAAGATAGGTCGCAACGATTCATGCCCTTGTGGGAGTGGTAAAAAGTATCAGCATTGTTGTGAGAAATAAAACGAAGAACCTTAAGTATTTTTTCAGTAGCGAAGCGGCCGTTTCGCATTTAAGCAAGTGTCATGAGTAAATCCGCAAGCTGGAACGTGAAAGCACGGGCCTGTACTACCAGAGTCCGGCATACGTCTACGAGATGCTCACCGAAGAGCTACAGCAAGGCAAAATGCGGGAATAATCCCGCGAATACCCCTCAGTCGCGTTGCGACAGCTCAGTACCTCCCCTGTTTAGGGGAGGTGCCCATAAAGCGGAGGGGTATGACAGAGGAGCAGCTTAAAGCCCGCAGCTTAATGAAACAGATTATTTATGAAGAAAGAAGATACACCTAAAGTGACGAGACTGTCAAGCAGGATGTCGCCAGAACACTGGAGAATATTGGGCTTACGCCAATCGTTCTTGCAGAACAGCCCGACAAAGGGAGGACTGTGATAGAAAAGTTCGAGAGTGAAGGCAATGAAGTGGGCTTTGCCGTAGTGTTGCTGACGGCAGATGACAGAGGCCGGAAGAACCGTGCCCGCACAATGCAGGCTCGCGCTACACACAGCTTGGCTGCCCAGACAATAGGGGAGGGTGTTTTTTGACACAAACTATACTGAAACTTGAAACCTGAACTCTTGGAGCAGCGAGAGCCATCGTGCTCGCACGGTTGGCCGAGTCGTGACAAGAGTCAACGAGGTTAAACTTGAAACCAAATTTATATGTTCAACGCAAAAGTATATTCGGTAAGCATTCCTTCTTCCGGTGTGGCACTGGAGGAGGAGCATATAGCACGGGAGGTGATTGCCCGGTGGAATATTGAGGAAGGGGAGAAGCACGGAGTGGTGTTTCTTGCCATTCCCAATAATTACAGGGGTGTTACGCCTGACATTTACATCTTTGCCATTGACAATTATGTGGATGAGCAGAAGGTGAAGGCTGCAATTCAGACCGGAGCTAAGGTGATACTGTTCTTCCGCGGCCATCATGATGAGAAGAATACGATTGCGAGTGAGGTACGGTCTATTGACGATTTCCATACAAAGATGCAGGAAAAGTGCCTTTGCTTGAGTTATAATAGCAATAGTGAGTTTGAATGTGAGTTTCATAACGAGTTGAAGAGGATAGGAAGTAAGTATTAATAACCAAACATTATCTATATGCACGTATTGGTTTACGGATTTTCGGGAAAGATATTAGGAGGGATTGAGACGTTCATTATGAATATGAACGAGCACATGAGTCCTGACACCGTCTTTGACTATATCATTGACGGGGATGAGTGTGTGTATGCCGACCGTATAGCGCAGCGTGGGGGGAGTATTTTCTATGTGCCGGGAGTGAAAAGGCATCCGTTGGGTTATGTGCGCCATTTCCGCAGGATTTTGAGAGAGCAGAAAGCCAAGGGTACGACGGTGTTGTATATCCAGCTTTTCTCCATGGCCAATATGCTGCCTGCTATCCTTGGGAGGCGGGCTGGATATAAGGTAATACTTCACGCTCATAATAACGGGCTTCAGAATAAGAACAGCATCTATAAATTCATCCACCTGTTAGGAAAACGAATCACCCACCGTGATGACTATATTCGTTTCACCAATTCCAGCCTCTCTTCCGACTTTATGTTTGGCAAGGGAGTTAAGTCCGAGTTGATATATAATGCTATAGACACTCAGAAGTTCTCTTTCCATCAGGAAATTAGGGAGAAAGTACGTACAGAACAAGGATGTGGAGACAAGACCGTAGTAGGCTTTGTGGGTCGCTTCATGCTTCAGAAGAATCCTGTGTTTATGATACAGGTTTTTGCCGAGATGTTGAAGATGAAGCCCGACTGTGAACTATGGATTGTTGGTGAGGGTGAATTGAAGGAAGTGATGCGGCAGGAGATTGATAAGCATGGAATATCCTCAGCTGTCAAGTGGCTTGGCCGTCGCAATGATGTGGAGGAATTGATGCAAGGAATGGACTTGCTGCTGCAACCCTCGTTGTTTGAGGGCTTGGGCATTGTACTTATCGAGGCTCAGGCTACCGGCTTGCCAGTGGTAAGCACAGCAGATGTTGTGCCGATTGAAGCAAAAGCGACAGAAAGAATTCGCTTTGTTGGGCTTCATGATAGTCCGTCTATATGGGCAAGTGCCTGTGTGGAAAATACTTACAGACAAAGTGACAGGTCAAAGGCAGACTTGCCCGACTATTTTAAGATAGAGAAAGAAGCAAAAAGATTAGAAGTCAAACTAAAAAATATAGAAGTTGTATGGCAAAATTCAAATTAGGCGAGACTGTTCAGTTGCGTTCTGGCGGTCCAGAGATGACGGTAATAAATGTTATAGAGAAGGATAATCCTGGCCAATGGAAATTATATGTAATGCGTTGGAAAGCAGAGAATCCTTCTGTTAATACTTGGTATCAGACCCAGTGGTTTGAAGGGACCAGTCTTAAAAAGGAAGTCTTTATTGAGGAGGCTTTGGATTCAACAGAGATTGAGCAATAAGAGTATTAAAAAAAGATAATATGTCAGTATTTAAAGACAAGGTGCTGCTGATTACAGGCGGCACGGGCAGTTTTGGAAATGCGGTGCTCCGCAGGTTTTTGGACAGCGACATCAAGGAGATCCGTATTCTCTCGCGCGATGAGAAGAAGCAGGACGATATGCGTCATTATCTACAGGCGCAGCGTCCTGATGTGTTCAACAAGGTGAAATTCTATATTGGCAACGTTCGCGACAGGCAGGCCATTGACTTTGCTATGCAAGGAGTGGATTACGTGTTCAGTGCGGCAGCATTGAAGCAGGTGCCCAGTTGTGAGTTTTTCCCGATGGAAGCGGTGCGTACCAACGTAGAGGGAACCAATAACACCATACTCTCTGCCATTGCACATGGCGTGAAAAACGTTGTAATTCTATCCACAGACAAAGCCGCATACCCCATCAATGCGATGGGTATCAGCAAGGCTATGATGGAGAAGGTGGCCATTGCCCAAGGACGTGCGCTTGGTGACGATGCCCAAACCACCATCTGCTGCACCCGTTACGGCAACGTGATGGCCAGCCGTGGCAGCGTGATTCCTCTCTGGGTGGAACAGATGATGGAGGGCAAGCCCATCACCATCACCGACCCCAATATGACGCGCTTCATGATGACGCTCGACGATGCCGTTGATTTGGTGGTTTATGCTTTTACTCATGGTAAGAATGGTGATTTGTTTGTGCAGAAAGCACCTGCCGCCACTTTGGAAACACTGGCCATTGCTTTGAAAGAGACCTACGCCAGGATTGACCCCAAGTATGGTGAAACAGAAGTGAGGGTCATAGGAACCCGTCACGGAGAGAAACTGTATGAAACACTGGTGACCCGTGAGGAAATGCTGAGGGCAATTGATATGGGAGGCTATTATCGCATCCCATGTGATAACCGTGACCTTAACTATGATAAATACTTTACGGAAGGAAACGAAGAGATTTCCAAGATGGAGGATTACCATAGCCACAATACCCGTCGCCTTGATGTGGAAGGAATGAAGGAACTGCTCTTGAAATTGCGCTTCATCCAGGAAGATCTTGGAATGATTGAGCAGGCTAAAGCGAGAGAAATCAGGAGCGAATAGTTTAGGTGGTTTAGTAGTTTAGGTAGTTTAATAGTTTAGTGGATATGAAATTCTTTATTTGTGGCTGCAATGGTATGGCAGGACATACCATTAGCTTATATCTACAGGAGCAGGGACACGAAGTGGAAGGCTTCGATCTGAAAGAGAGCAAATACATCAAGAGTTTTGCTGGCAATGCGTTCGATACGGAAACCATTGGCCGTGTGATTAAGGATGGGAAGTATGACAGTGTGATAAACTGTATAGGTGTGCTGAACCAGTTTGCAGAACAGAACAAGGCGCTGGCCACTTTCCTGAATAGTTACTTCCCTCACTTTCTGGCCAAGACAACCGAAGGGACAGATACACAGGTGATACACATGAGTACCGACTGTGTGTTCAGTGGCAAACGCGGCAGTTACACGGAGGATGATTTTCAGGACGGAGAGACCTTCTACGACCGTAGCAAGGCACTTGGCGAACTGAATGATGACAAGAACATCACCCTGCGCAACAGCATCGTCGGACCGGACATCAATCCCAAGGGTATAGGCCTGTTGAACTGGTTTATGCAGCAGAGCGGAAGCGTTAACGGCTATACCAAAGCCATGTGGACAGGACAGACAACCTTGCAATTGGCCAAGACGATGGAACAGGCTGCGAAGAAAAAGGCTCATGGCCTTTATAATACCGTACCTGACCATAGCATTTCCAAGAGTGACCTGCTATGCTTGTTTAGTAAGTACATGAGAGATAATTCTGTGACTGTTAATCCCGTGGGGGGGGGTATAATTGCTGATAAAAGTCTTAAACGGACACGGTTTGAGTTCAGCTATTTAATCCCCGATTACGAGGTGATGGTGGCGGAACTCGCTGATTGGATAAAGGCGCATAAAGAGCTATACCCTCACTACAATCTTTGAGGCAGCCTTTCCAGTCCCGTTGTCCACCCACTATGATACATGAACATTTTAGTGACAGGAGCCAACGGGTTTGTTGGAAAGAATTTATGTGCAAACCTGCATAATATCAAGGATGGGAAAGATAAAACCCATCCGGGTTTAAGAATTGACGAGGTTTTTGAATATGACATTGACTCAACACCAGAAGAACTGGACGATTGGTGCCGAAAAGCGGACTTCGTTTTTAATCTGGCTGGAGTCAACAGGCCAAAGGACACAGCTGAGTTTATGGCAGGGAACTTTGGGTTTGCGAGCACGCTGCTTAATACGCTGAAGAAGTATGGGAACAAGTGCCCGGTGATGATTTCATCTTCCATACAGGCAGCGTTGGACAATCCATACGGAGAGAGTAAAAGGGCTGGAGAACAGTTGATGTTTGAATACGCCAAAGAGACTGGAGCCAAGGTGCTTGTCTATCGGTTTCCGAACCTCTATGGAAAGTGGTGTAGACCCAACTACAACTCGGCAGTGGCTACTTTTTGCCACAATATTGCCAACGATTTGCCTATTCAGGTTAACGACCCCAATGTGGTGATGCATCTGGTCTATATTGATGACCTTGTTGACGAGATGATTGCCGCGTTGCAAGGCCAGGAGAATCGTGAGGGCGACTTTTGCAAAGTGCCTGTGGAACATGAGATTACGCTGGGAGGTATAGTTGAACTGATTCATCAGTTTGCAGACCAGCCGCGTACATTGATGGTTCCTGAAACACCTAAGGGCAGTTTTGAGAAGAAGCTATATTCGACATATCTCAGCTACTTGCCAAAAGAAAAGGTGGCGTTTCCGTTAAAAATGAACGTAGATGAAAGAGGTAGCTTTACGGAACTGGTGCATACGCTGAATACAGGGCAAGTTTCGGTTAACATCAGCAAACCCGGAATCACAAAAGGCCAGCACTGGCATAATACCAAGTGGGAGTTCTTTATCGTGGTGGCTGGTCATGGTCTTATTCAGGAGCGAAAAATGGGAACGGATGAGGTGATAGAGTTTGAGGTGAGTGGTGATAATATCCAGTGTGTCCACATGTTGCCGGGTTACACGCATAACATCATCAACCTTTCCGAAACAGAGAATTTAGTCACGGTGATGTGGGCGAACGAAGTGTTTGACCCGCAGAAACCAGATACATTTTACGAGAAAGTAAATAATTAACAGAAATATGAGTAAACTGAAATTAATGATAGTCATGGGCACACGCCCGGAGATTATCCGTCTGTCGGAAGTCATTAAGAAGGCAGACAAGTATTTTGATTTGAAGATAGTGCATACCGGTCAGAACTATGACTATGAGCTGAATGAAGTCTTTTTCAAAGACCTGGGACTGCGGGAGCCGGATTACTATCTGGGAGTGGTCGGTGACAATTTGGGACAGACGATGGGTAATGTGATTGCCAAATCGTATGAACTTTTTGCCAGCGAGAAGCCGGATGCCATATTGGTTCTTGGCGATACAAACAGTTGTCTTTGCGTGATAGCCGCCAAGCGTCTGAAGATACCCATCTTCCACATGGAGGCAGGCAACCGTTGCAAGGACGAGAACCTGCCCGAGGAGGTCATCCGCAGGATTGTCGATGTGACCAGCGATGTGAACCTATGCTATTCTGAGAATGCACGTCGGTATATCCTTGACCAAGGAGTCCGTCCGGAGTACACATACGTAACAGGTTCACCGATGGCAGAAGTGCTCACGGCCATGCTCCCCAAGATTAACGAAAGCAAGGTCTTGGAAGAATTGGGTCTTGAGAGCGGGAAGTATATACTTCTTTCTGCCCATCGTGAAGAGAACATTGACATTGAAGCCAATTTCTTCTCGCTTATGAATGCGGTGAACGCTATGGCAGAGAAATATGACATGCCCATTCTCTACAGTTGTCATCCCCGTAGTCAAAAGATGATTGAGAAGCGAGGCTTCAAGTTTGACAGCCGCGTGATTCAGCACAAACCGTTGGGATTTTTGGATTACAATAAATTGCAGCAGAATGCTTTCTGTGTAGTCAGTGACAGTGGGACAGCCCCAGAAGAAAGTGCTTATTTCCATTTCCCGGCAGTGGTGGTAAGAACATCCACAGAACGCCCCGAAGCAATGGATAAAGGCGTTTTCGTGTTGGGCTCCATTACAACGGAGCAGGTGCTGCAGAGCGTTGATTTGGCCGTTGAAATGCATAAGAATGGTGATGATGCTTACCCTGTGCCTGCCTATACCGATGAGAATGTCTCTTCCAAGGTGATAAAACTTATCCAGAGCTACGTGGGTATTATTAATAAAATGGTGTGGAGAAAATCTTGATATACATTTTGCAGAAAGAATGAAGCATAGCGAATTGAAAATAGTAGACACTACGCGATATGTCTGGCTTGATTGGATGAAAGCCTTGGCAATTTATTTTATCATTGTAGGCCATTGTTGGGCACCTGGTAGCAAATATGTATATGCCTTTAGTGTTCCTGTATTCTACTTGATATCCGGCTTTCTGTCAAAGAAAGAACTTGTTAAAGAGGAGTTTTGGAGAAAGATATTTTGGAACCTAGTGGTACCAATGGTAATGTTCTATGTTATCAATACCTTGTTTCTGTTTTCTCTTCAGTATATAAGAGGTGAATTCTGTTTAAGTCATTTATGGGAAAACCCTTTGATGGCTATTGTCGGAAATCAAGGACATGGGTTGTCATCTGGCGGTATAGGCAATATGTGGTTTGTGTATACCTTGATTTTATGCAAGATTGTTTTGCAATATCTGCCATCAAGAAACGACATATATGCAGTGGTTATATCTGTTGTTTGTTTGTGCGCTGCATTCCTTCTTCGATACTATCAGTTAGAGTATTATAACTCATTCGTAAACATATTGTTGGCGTGGCCTTTCTTTGCATTAGGAAATTTTTTGAGACAATATAAAGGCACTATTTCGCAGATGACTAACTTTGAGAATACGTTTCTTTTGCTTATAGGTGTATTATTAGTCACCTTTTCGTGTAAATTTAATGATATTGTACTTTTATACAGATGCTCTTATGGTGGTGACTTGTTCCTTTTTGGGGCTGGAGCTGTCGGAGGATCATTCTTCTTGTATGGTATTAGCCGTCTGTTAGAAAGGTTTTTAATGGAACAAGCCAGCATTCTGGGGGGGGCACATTTATAATATTAGGTTTTCATGATATTATTCTTCAACTTATACAGCATTTCGTAAAATTGGATGGTTGGATATTGTGGATAGAAGCTTTTGTAATACTTATTTGTTGTTATCCAATAATTTTAATAGTTAAGAAACATTTTCCACTATTATACGGAGTGTATAGAAGGTAGGTATCCCATTTAATAGTAGGACACTATATAGAAGAACATGAATGTAGCAAAGCAATCATACGTAATAAGAGAAAGAAAGAAGAGTAAGGGGTATGCCTATTTCCTCGCGATACTTCCTTTGATTATGATGTACCACGCTCCAGGGTTGCAGTTAGGAATAACATCATTGCTGATTGCAGTGGGAATGGTGTATGCAGGACTTGAAGTCATTCGGAATTTTTCTAAGGTTCAATGGCCTTTACTTATCATATTGTCATTCTATTTGGCCTACGTCGCTGTCAAAAGCACAGGCGCAAATATGCTGCTTTCTTTGGCAATATGGGTGCATGTGTCTGCAATTAGTACCGGTGTAATTAATGATAAGACATTAAGGCGGGTAGTTGAGACTGTTTCTGTATTTGCAGCATTATGTGTTATTCTTCAGCAGATAGTACATACATTTACAGGAACTCATCTACCTATGGTAAATGCTGAATGGCTAATTGCTGATATGCAAGATAACTATGCCCCATTGATAGCGAATGGCATGTCAGAAGCAGATGCCATGTACAGGCCTTGTGCCTTTTTCCTGGAACCTGCACACTTTACCCAATATGTAATGTTTGGTTTAGGCTCAACATTGTTTCAGTCAAAGCCGAATATCAAGAAAGCAATATTGATAAGCATAGGTTTAATCGCCACCACTTCTGGCATGGGATTCGTCATCGTGTTCGCTATTTGGGGATGGTGGTATATGACGGTAAATGTAAAACAGAATAGTCGGAATCTAATAGGGAGATTGGTACTAATAGTTGCTTTAATGGTGTTATTGGTTATGCTATTGAACAATATACCATTCTTTGAAAGGATTATTTCTCGTTTTACAGGTAGCGGTAGTTCCGATTATAATGCTATTGATGGAAGGCTTTTCTTCTGGGATACGATTTTTGGCGGTTTGGGAACGGGTGATTTGATAACCGGTTATGGGGATGCACAACAATATCAATTGGAAGAAGTGTATCTGACTGGTTTTATGAAAGTGCTTTATATGTATGGCATCATTGGATTTACCTTATTAAGCATATTCCTCCTGTATTTGCTAAAAAAAGTGCATATAGATGCAAAGGCCTTTGTGTTAATTTACATTGGTTTATTATTCTTGGCTAATCTGACGGGGTTTATTCCTATGATTTTTAATTTCGGTATGATTATAGCCCTTTCTCAATCATTTTCTGTTCAGAGTCAACAAAGTAATTATCTATGAAAGACATTTTAGTTGTTACAGGGATGTATCTACCCCGGCCATCAGCTAATGGGGCTTGTTTAGATTCGCTTTTGAAAGAATTGAACAATAAAGGGCTATATTCCCATATAGTTTCCTTAACACCCAATACGGAGTCTTATGAAACTACCTATAGTTGTGTTTATCCGGTGAAAGTAGCGTTCAATACTAAATTTAGTTTTATAAGGAAGATAGAATCGGGATGGAAACAACTGCTTAACTATCCACTACACTCAAAACAAATCATCAGTAGAGCTTTGCAGGTTTGTGAAGAGATAATCGACAGATATCAACCTGAGTTTGTAATATGTGTACAGAAGCCGGCTGATTCCGGCTATATAGGATTGAAACTAAAGAGAAATCACCCGGCATTGAATATTATCTTGTATGAACTTGATTCTTTAACCGACAACATATCAAACTATAAGACGTGGACGCGTTTTTTCAAGAAAAGAAACAAAAAGTTAGAAGATCTTATCTTTGAAGGAGTAGATACAATCTTTCATATACAGTGTCATCGTGATTATTATGAAGGAGAAGGATATGATAGCCAACGGAAGAAGAGCCTAGTGGTGGATATACCACTTGTGAACAAGGCAACATACTTACAATCTATTGCCAAGAAACGTGACAATGCAGTACGATTTATCTATTCTGGTGTATTGACAAAGGCAACGAGAACACCAGTCTATCTCCTGTCGGTGCTGAAAGCCATTCATGATAGAGGTGATAATACAATAGAAATGGATTTTTATTCACATGGCGAATTCGAACAATATATACAGGAATTTGCTCGTCGGGAGAGAATGCATATTAGAGCCAACGGTTTCGTGTTAAAGGATCAATTGGATAGAGAGGTTGCTAACAGTGATATTCTTGTTAGTATAGGCAACATTCCCGTAGGCCAAGTCTTTTCAATTCCGTCAAAAATCTTTTACTATATTTCAATGGGAAAGCCAATTGTTCATATAGCTCCAGACGAAAGTGATGTCTGTATTCCCTATTTGAACAAATATCCTATGGCTGTAATCCTCTATGAAACAGACGACGTTTTTGTCAACGCTGACCGTTTAATCAAATTCATTGACAGCATTGACGGAAGTCTTGTATCTTGGGAATATATAGAAGAGACATATAGAGAAAACACTGCAGTATATACAGTAGAAAAAATGATAGACTCCATTAGCAAATCATAAAGGTATGAATAATATACTTGTCATAACTGGTCAATATTGGCCTAAACCATCAGCAAACGGTGCCTGCCTCGATCAGATATTAAAAGGTTTGTTCGAGGAAGGGTATTTTTCGCATGTTGTATCATTTACGCCTTTGGAAGATGACTATGAATCAGAGTATTGCAAAACATATTCTGTTCCTGTCTTTGTAAGAACAGCCACTACGAGATGGTATAGAAAACTTCAGTCCGGCGTTAATCAGTTGAAGTGCTTCCCTCTTCAAGGGGCAGGAATCATTGAAAAAGCACAACTGATATGTGAGCGATTGATTAAAGAATATCAAATAACTACTGTGCTTTGCGTACAAAAGCCCGCCAGCTGTGGTTATTTGGGGGTTAAGTTAAAAAACAAGAACCCAGAATTACGGACCATTTTGTATGAGTTAGACTCACTTACAGATAATATTTCTAATTACAGGTCATGGACTAAATATCTAAGAAAGCGCAATAACAAGTTAGAATCTTTGATTTACAAGAATATGGATTTGATATTATATCTTGAAAGTCACAGGAGATACTATGCTCAACAACGGTATGATGAATTTGCGTCAAAGATGAAATGTGTTGACATTCCTCTTATAGATACCGAAACATACAACACTTCAAGACAAAGCGATAATTCAAATCCAAAGAAAATGATTTATTCAGGAGTGTTAACCAAAGGTAATAGGACGCCTGATTATCTTCTTGATATATTGGAAGCAGCTGGGGAAAAAGGACTTCAAGCAAAGATGCATTTTTATTCACGTGGTGACTGCGAAGATCTACTACGCGAAAAGTCTAATGGAAGTATGAAAGAAACCGTCTATGCTCATGGCTATGTTTCAAAAGAGGAACTGGATAAAGAAGTGGCTAGTTCAGATGTTTTAGTCAGTATAGGCGAAGTTTTTAACGGGAAAGTTTATTCCTTCCCTTCAAAGATTATCTATTATATTTCAATGGGTAAACCAATACTCCATATCGCACCTAACAGGGATGATATGTGTTTGAGTTACTTAGAAAAATACCCTCAGGCATTGGTGTTATATCAGGAACACAATTTACAAGAGAACGTTGATAGTCTTATTTCTTTCATTGAAACATTAGATGGCTCATTGGTGAATTTCGAGCTGATTCAAGATAGATTCAAGAGGAACACGGCACGATACACAGTAGATGAGATAATGGATTATCTAAATGGCATTAAAAAAGCGTGATTTTTGACGCAGAAAGAATAAATCATGTCTTCAAAATCAAAAATGAAGAGTAGCATTCTCAATGCTATCACATCCTTGCTTTATATAACTGTGAACGGGTTGCTAGGACTCGTTTTCACTCGTTGTGTCATAAAGTATTTTGGATCTGACTTTAACGGAATTAACTCTGCATCTTTTCAGCTTGTAAACATATTGATGATATTAGAGGGAGGGTTCACCCTCGCTACTAATGTTGCCCTTTTTGCACCCTTAAGCCGAAATGATTATGGAAGTATAAATGGAATTTTGTCAGCTACAGACAAGCGTTTCAAGAAAATAGGCGTTTTGTTTCTGTCTCTCGGTGTAGTAGCAACGTTACTGTATTCGTTGTTGGTCAGTACTGATGTCCCTTATTGGGTGGTTGTTTATGTTTTCATAATGTCCCTATTGCCGCCGGCAGTCAACATTTATCTTGCTTTAAAGTATCGGGCTATACTACTTTCCGACCAGAAAGAGTATGTTGTTTCGTTGTTTACGCTGATTACCGTAACATTAGGATATGCATTAACTATAGTCGCCATACAGTCTGGTTGTGGATTTTGGAGCATAAAACTTTTCATAACGACCTTTTCAATCATTAATAGCATTGCTATTGCCATCTATTGTAAGAGGAAATATAAATATTTGGATTTAAAGGTCTCTCCAGATTATAATTCCATTAAAGGAACACGAGATGTTTTCGTGGGGAAAATTGCGGGTGCTTTATATACGGCATTGCCAATTCTGGTGATAGCAATTGCCTACCCCAATGGCGCAAAGCTGGCAAGTGTCTATGCGGTGTATGCCAGTGTTTTTAGTTTAATATCAAATGCTATACAATCATTTTCGTCAGCCCCTCGTTTTGCTTTTGGACAATTGTGGGCAGATGGGGAATTAGATGCAGCAAAGGTGATGTTTCAGAAATATGAGTTGATAGTTTTTAGTTTTCTTACAGTGTTGATGGGAACTACACTAAGTTTGATATTACCTTTTGTCAATCTATATGTTGGAGATATAACCGACATAGAATATCATAATCCTCTAATAGCTATTTTGCTTGGCTGTTCGACTTTCGTTTCAATTGTGCATATACCATCGGGACATATGATAAATATGTCAGGTAATTTTAAACTCTCCAAGAGAATTAACTTAGTGGTTACTATATGTTTGTTATTTTTCCTATTGGTTGCAGTTCTTATTAGTAAAAAATATGGTTTTGATATATATGGAATATTAGTAGCCACATTGAGTGCAGCAGTTGTTTTAGCATGTGCTGAAATAATAGCGGCACATCACAAAATACTCCATTTACCCATTCGAAAGACTGCCATTATATTGATGCCCAATCTAATTGTGTTTGGTTTGTCTTTTTTTATAGGGCTGAAAATGCATGACATAAGTAGTTGGTTGTTGTTCTTGTTGTATGGGATAGCATTTGTTCTGCTATTCTTAATGCTCACATTAATATGCAATTTAGTTTTAAACAAACAAATAACGAAAGATACAATATATATGTTGATTAAAATAAATAGAAAATGAAGAATGTCTTAATTATCGGGGCTCATTATGATGATGCCGAATTGGGGGCTGGCGGAACAGCTGCGAAATTGGTTTCCAAGGGTCGAAATGTTTATAAGATTACTCTTACTGACAACGAAACTGACTTTAAGCAAATGGGAATCAAGGTAAATAGCGAATCGAGTGTTTCACAGAGTGCAGCAGCATGCAAAATCTTAGGTGTAAAGGAAATCACGGATTTTAAACCGGCTCCTTGTAACCACTTGGAATATGGCACAGAGATGATGCAGCAAATAGAATCTTATATCTATAAGCTGGATATTGACACTGTTATCATGCATTTTCGTGATGACATGAATCACGATCATATTGAAGCGCACAAGTTATGCCTGACTGCTGCCCGTCATTGTAACAATATTTTAGAATATCAATCGAATATATACACTATAAGCGAGACTTATTATCCCACCTATTTTGTTGATATAACCGACTTTATAGATAAGAAAAGAGAAGCATTAAATTGCTATGGCTCTGAGCACAACAGATTCGGCAAATTGTTTGACACAAATATTGCAAGAAATTTCGTCTGGGGGGGGGTAAATCATGTAGGTTATGCTGAGGGATTTAATATTATCAAACTTTTAGATTAACAAGCCGTATATGGAATTAGGGGTTTGTGGTTATGGTTATACCGGCTCCGGGGCGTTAAGTTCGATGCTAAAGGAGTTTGACGGGACAAGTTGCTTGGCCGGAAATTATGGCTATGAGTTTACTCTTAGCTATGTGACCGATGGTTTAGAGGACTTGGAGTTTGCGCTGTGTCAAAACCCTTCAAAGGGAACGCGTTGTGACATTGCAATTTACCGCTTTGGCTTATTGATTAATACTCTTGAAAGAGGATATAATCGTTTCACTGGAGGTCAATTCAGAGCAATGGCAGAGAGTTACATAGAGGATTTGACACAGGTGAAGTTTAAAGCTGTGCGAGTATTTGAATATGAAAGGTCGCCATACAAGATAAAGAGGTATGAGCGTCTTGTACGTGGATTCTTGTCGCGCTGGCTGAAAAATCACAAGTTGCCTTGTAGGACTTTTCCGTTGGTGGATAGGTACCTATCTGTTTACCCAGAAAACTTTTTAGAGCGAACAAGGCAGTTCGTTAGTGATATTCTGACAAGTAGCGACGCATATAAATGCCTATTGCTTGATCAGCCGTTTTCAGTTGGGAACCCCCTAAACAGTATGAGGTTTTTTAAAGACCCGCGTTGTATCATCGTTGACCGTGATCCACGAGACCTTTACGTGATGGTGAAGAATGTGTATGGGATGAATGCTATGTTTATACCATCTGACACTGTTGAGCATTTCATAGAATACTACCGTCGGATTCACGATGACAGGCTCTGGAAAGGGTCAGACAAGGTATTGCGGTTTCAGTTTGAGGATCTTATTTATAAGTATGAGGAAGCCATCGAGTCCATCAAGAATTTTGTTGGGCCGGTTCTCGGCAATCATGCCAAACCTAAGGAATTCTTCAAACCTGAAGTGTCAATTGCCAATACAAATGTGTTTGGAAAGTTTCCGGAAGATGCGGAAGCCATTAAACAAATAGAGAAGGAACTTCCGGAATTTCTTTATCATTTTGAAGAAGGAAATAAATCTTCTGACTCCAATGTCGATTTGAACTATTTCACATATTGCTGAACCTATGAAAATAGGCATTACAACACTACACAATTATAATTTCGGCTCTGCCTTGCAATGTTTTGCAACTCAGGAATACCTTGCGAAGAAAGGTATAGAGAGTGAGGTGGTCGATATAGCCGGCAGTGTGAATCCGCTGAAACATGTTGTCTCTGTGGTATGGGGATTACTATGCCTATGCATCAAACATCCCCTTTCAACAAAGAAGATTTTAAAGATGTTCTTATCGCAGCGCGGTGGAAGCCTGACATTGACCAGTGAGTCGATGAACTCATTACAGCAGTTCAACGACGTATTCCTGCAAAGATTCACCTATACAAGAAAACATTTGCAAGACTTGGCTCACAGCGATGTGTTCGACTATTTCTTCAGCGGCAGCGACCAGGTATGGAATGGAGCAAGGATAGACCAATATGATAAGTATTTCCTGCGATTTGCCCCCAAGGAGAAGCGAGTGGCATGGGCTGCCAGCTTCGGAGGTGGGCGTGTGGAGGACTATAATATCACCAGATATAAAAGGTATATCAGTGACTTTATGCATATATCTGTTAGAGAAAAAAGCGGGATTGAAATCGTGAAAGAGCTGACGGGCAGGAGTTCCGTCAATTTGCCAGACCCGATTATGCTTCTTTCTGCGCAGCAGTGGAGAGAAAAGACTGAAATTACCCCCCCCATTATTCCGCAAACAGCTATATATTAGCATTTTATATAGACAGGCCTTCGGAAAAATCAAAGCGTGCAATAGGGGAACTTCAGCGACTTACGGGATATGAGGTACGAACTTTCGGATACCGCCATGAAGAAATAAGAGCGAACCACCAGGATGGAGGAACATTCGAATTCTTACGAAATATAGATGAAGCGGCTTTTGTGCTGACCGACTCCTTCCATGCTGTCGCATTCGCAACACTGTTTCACAAACCATTCTTAGCATACGAACGACAATATGTACACAGCCAGAAACAGAGTACCCGACTGACCGATTTTTTGGCAGAAGTGGGGTTGGAAAACCGATTTGAAGGAGAGCTTAATTTAGGAGAGGATATATCGTTCGAGTTAGCAGACAAGTATTTTGATGAGAAAAGAAGAGAAGCGGACAAGTTCCTGACTAGCATAATAGGGGAGCATACAGTATCTGTGACAAAACTCAGGAAAGTGCAGCAATATGATTCGGAGTGTTGCGGTTGTGGAGCGTGCAAAGATGCTTGCGCACATCATGCTATAACAATGCAGCCGGACAGTGTAGGCGCCTATTATCCTGTTATTAACAGCGAAAAATGTATTGACTGCGGTCTTTGCAGAAAGGTGTGCTCATTCAAGCCAATCAGTGGGAATATTGCGAAAAAGCAATCCTATATTGCAGCATCTAAAGAAAGTGAGTTGATAAAACACTCTGCTTCGGGAGGCATTTTTGCACAGATTGCCAAGCAAGTTCTAGATGAAGGAGGCGTGGTTTACGGAGCAGCCCTGAGTGTTAAAGACGGCATTATTGACTGCAAGCACATAAGAGTTGACGCTCATAGTGAACTATGGCGAATTCAAGGAAGCAAATATGTACAGAGTTCTACCTTGGGTATATTCCCCGAGATCAAACAGGAATTGAAACAAGGAAAAACAGTTCTGTTTGGCGGCACATCTTGTCAAGTTGCAGCACTGAAAGGTTATTTAAGAAAAGATTATGACAACCTGATAACGACAGACCTGATATGTCACGGCGTACCACCGGTGCAGCTGTTGCAGGAGTACGCAGACATGTTAAAGGAAGCGTTCAAAGAAGAGATAGAAGATATAAAATTCAGAGTAAGGAAAAGCGATGTGCAACCTTACCAGTTAACATTAACAACAAAAAGCAAGCGAGGAGAAAGCAAGAAACATTCGATAGGCCTGAGGGAATCAGCCTACTACCGCCTCTTTATGAGCAGAGCAGGTTACAGACCTTCGTGCTACTCGTGTCCTTTTGCATCTATACACAAGCCAGCAGACATCACCTTAGGGGACTATTATCCTACTGATCAAGACCGAGCTACCAGATGGTTTGCACTATTTGATTCAACAGATATGCTGTCCTCTGTCATCATACATACAGAAAAAGGGCAACGCATCTTTGACGACCTCGAAGACCTGTTCTTAAAGCAGAACCTTCCGATAGATGAGATGACCGAAGCCCACGAACAGCTTAAATGGCCAAGTATGATGACCAGAGCAGGAGATAACCTCTATGCACTATATCGTGAAGGTGGGATGAATGCCGTTCAAGATGCTATAGACAAACGAAACCGTCTCTTGATATTTTCTCCTTTGATAAAACAATTAAAGTCAAAAATCAGTCGATTACATGAAAAAGGAGAAGATGTCTCAGCAAGAGATGAAAACTTGTCTGGTTGAAATACTGGATTTTATAGACAAGTGGTGTTCATCAAACAGTGTGACCTATTATCTGATGTATGGTACGCTTTTAGGCGCTGTCAGACACAAAGGGTTCATTCCTTGGGATGACGATATTGATATAGCAATGCCAAGAGCGGATTATGAAAAGTTCCTTAAAGAGTTCAATAGTGAAGGAGGCAGATATAAAGCAGTGGACATCCACAACAACGGTGACTATTATCTTCAATTTGCCAAGGTTTATGACTGTCACACGCTCTTGCGGGAACATATGGTTGGTGCCATAGATATAGGAGTATATGTTGATATTTTCCCATTAGATAATTTAGGAACAGATATAAGTGCTGCTCGAAAAGTTATAAAGAAGATAAAACCCTACAGGGACATACTGAGTGCCAAATTGTTGCCGGAGCATAAGAAACGTACAGGGCTGCGCAATTTCTTAGCTAAAGTTGCAAGATGCCTACCTATATCTCGTAAGCAATTGATATTGAAAATTGATAGGTTGTCGAGAACTTTTGAAAATGTTTCTGATTCTGACGAGGTGGGTATTATCTGTTTCAACATCTACGTTGGAAAAGAAATCATGCCCGTAGAATGGTTTAATAATGTATCAAGGATGGAGTTTGAAGGACATCAGTTCAATGTTCCTTGTTGTTACGAAGCAGTATTGAAGCATTTCTATGGTGACTGGCAACAGTTGCCGCCCCTAGAACAAAGGGTGACACATCACGATTATGAAGTCTATAAAATACAATAAACAAATTTTAAGAAGATGAAAGCATTAATTCTTAACAGCGGATTAGGGTCGCGCATGGGTGTTATTACGACAGAACATCCCAAGTGCATGACCGAGATTTCTTACAAGAACACGATTCTTAGCCGCCAGCTGCGGCAACTTGTGTCCTTTGGCATCAAGGACGTGTTAATCACCACGGGTTACTACGACCAAGTTTTGGTGGACTACTGCAACGCCCTCCACCTGCCGCTCAACATCGAGTTCGTGAACAATCCGCTCTACGACAAGACCAACTACATCTACAGCATCTACTGCGCCAAGGAGCAGTTGAAGGATGACGACATCATCCTGATGCATGGTGATTTGGTCTTCGAGAGTCTTGTGATGGGGGCAGTGATTGACAGCCCTGTGAGTTGCATGGCGGTGAGCAGCACCTTGCCTCTACCGGAGAAGGACTTCAAGGCAGTCATCAAGGATGGCAAGATAGAGAAGGTGGGCATTGAGTTCTTCGACAACGCAATGGCCGCACAGCCGCTCTACAAAATCAAGAAAGAGGACTGGCTGGTATGGCTCCGGAACATCGAGAAGTTCTGCGAGAGCGACAACCGCAAGTGCTATGCAGAGAACGCCTTTAACGAGGTGAGCGACCAGTGCAAAATCTATCCTTGCGACGTGAAGAACATGCTCTGTGCAGAGATTGACACGCCCGAGGACTTGGAGGTGGTCAGCAAGAAAGTGACGGAAATCAACGAGCGCACGGTGTATATGTGCTTCAGTACGGAGTATATCCATAGCGGACATATTGCCATCATCAACAAGGCCAGAAGACTTGGCCGTCTGATAGTGGGTGTGCTGAGTGATGAGGCTGTTTCCAGTTTCAAACGCTACCCGCTGATTCCCTTCGTGGAGCGCAAGGCCCTATTTGAGAATCTGGCCGGAGTGGAGCGAGTAGTGACACAGGAAACACTTTCCTATGCCAAGGTGTTGCGTGAACTAAAACCCGACTATGTGGTACACGGATCTGACTGGTGCGACGGCTTTCAGAAGCCCATTCGTCAGGAGGTCTGCGAGGTGCTGGCAGAGTATGGTGGCAAGTTGGTGGAATATCCCTATAGCAACAGTCCGCAGTACAAGGAACTGGATGCAGCCCACCGTGCAGAGGCCGCTATGCCGGATGTGCGTCGTGGCCGTCTGCGCAAGCTTATCAACATGAAGGGACTGGTAACGGCAATGGAGGCACACAGCGGTATCACGGGACTGATTGTGGAGAAAACCACCGTGCTTCAGGACGGCAAGACCTACCAGTTTGATGCCATGTGGGTGAGCAGTCTCTGTGACTCTACAGCCAAGGGCAAGCCCGACATTGAACTGGTGGATATGACCAGCCGCTTCCGCACCATTGACGACATCATGGAAGTGACCACCAAGCCCATCATCTTTGACGGTGATACGGGTGGCTTGACCGAGCACTTTGTCTATACCGTCCGTTCGCTGGAGCGTATGGGTGTAAGCATGGTTATCATCGAGGACAAGACAGGCTTGAAGAAGAACAGCCTCTTCGGAACCGAGGTGAAACAGACCCAGGACAGCATTGAGAACTTCTGCGTCAAGATTCAGGCAGGCAAGAAAGCCCAGAAGACCAAGGAGTTTATGATTTGTGCCCGCATCGAGAGCCTGATTCTGGAGCAGGGAATGGAAGATGCACTCACTCGTGCCTTTGCTTTCAGTGAGGCAGGGGCAGATGCCATCATGATTCACAGCCGCAAGAAAGATCCAGCAGAGATTTTTGAATTCGTGGAGAAGTTCCGTGAGAAAAATACGACAACTCCGATTGTGGTAGTTCCTACTTCTTTCAATACCGTCACTGAGCAGGAGTTCAAGGACAGGGGCGTGAATGTGGTTATCTATGCCAACCAACTCACCCGCACTGGCTTCCCGGCTATGCAGGATGCGGCAAGGACAATCC
>FLNY01003047.1_pt1 | contig 47798 bp, 41 predicted proteins | sample 1140381 | NCBI WGS metagenome assembly FLNY01 (sample SAMEA3878172, study PRJEB12797) | bioreactor metagenome | biome: Moose rumen | place: Sweden | collected 2011-10
TGGGTATTTTGAACCAAAATAGGCTTGACAATCAGTCATTGTGTTTTGCAAATTCTCGCTATGCGTATGCATGAACGGGAAAGGGAGCTTTATGAGGGACGACTAACTATGAAAACAAAATTCTTAAGTAAGACAGAGCTGGCTGTTCTCTATTTCCCTTACATACAGCCAGAGAGTGCAGTAAACAAACTGATGAACCTCATCAAAGACAATGACAAGTTGAAAAACAGCCTGATACAGTACGGCTACAAGCGTTACTCCAAACATCTGACTTGTAAACAGGTAAGCCTAATCTTTGAGTTCCTGGGTGAGCCTTGAGACGACAAAAGCCTCAAGACATTAGGAGTTACGACTCAACCAATGTGAAGCGTTAGTGCTCACTCACAATTACACCTCACATCCCGAAAACGCACAACACGCGTGAACGGGATGTGAGAAACAAAAAAAATAATATATGACATATCAGAGAGATGGGGTACATGTGGAAACGCACCGGACAAGAGTATCTTAGTGCCATGTGAACTTCGTGTCTTTATGTCAGACGACACAAATAAAGAGATGTACGCTAAAACACATACATTTCAAAAGGCACAAGAGAAGAGCAATATTGTCGGTGTACATCACACGGAATGACGTTCGCTTCGCATATCTTATTAAGAAGAAAAGAAAACAATTTCCAGCAGAAGAAACACGTACTACATCGAAGACATACTATCGCCACCACAAACAAAAGGGATTACTAATCTTAGTAATCCCTTTTGTTTGTGGTGTGATCCGCTTGGGGCTCGAACCCAAGACCCCAACATTAAAAGTGTTGTGCTCTACCAGCTGAGCTAGCGGATCTAACCTTAAAGCTTACCGAGACATCTTGTCAACAACGTTTTAAGTCGTTCATTCTCGTAAGCGGGTGCAAAGGTATGAATTCTTTTTATTCCGTCAAAACTTTTGCCAACTTTTTTCCTTTCATTCGCTATTTTTTTTCTCAAGCTCATTCTCTTCAAGCACGAATCTCTTATAGTAAGACAACAATAACGTAGTAAGAGGAAGAGCTATGATTAGTCCGACAAAACCCAACAGGCTTCCCCAGATGGACAGGGACAAGAGAATGACCGCAGCATTAAGTCCTGTGACCTTACCCATAATCTTAGGAGTGAGATAGGCATCCTGAATCGTCTGCACGACAGCGAAGACGAGCAGGCACATAACAAGCAGCTGCCAGATGTTCTGTCCCGTGTCATACGACTTGATGAGGGCGAGCAATACGGTAGGGAGAATGCCCACAGTCTGAAGATAAGGCACCAGGTTCAGGAATCCGATGAACAAACCGAGAGGGATGGCAAGAGGCAGACCGATGATTGTAAAGCCGATAGAGAAAAGTATGCCAACGACGAACGCTATGAGAGACTGTCCTCTGAAATAGCTGTTCATACCCTGCTCCACGTCACCGAGCAACTGAGCAACGAACTCACGATGAGCACTGGGCACCAGCTTGATAGCCCCGTCACTCATATTCTCATAATCCATAAGTATGAAAAACATGTACAACACGGAGATCATCGAGCCGATGATACCAAGAACGGCATTGACGCTGCTCGAGATGAAAGAGAACAACTGCGGCACCCGCTGCTCAATGAACGTCGTGACATCCTGAACACTCATCTTACTGATGATTTTATTGAAGTCAAGGTTCTTCCACACGAAACGGTCCATGAAGACATTAAGGTCTGGCGAATTACTGAGCTCCCCGACATACTCCAGGACAATCACCTTCACTCTCGCGAACTCATCAATAACAGGAGGCACAATGAAATAACACGCCACAGACAAAAGGCCGATGACAGAAAACAACGCCACGACGATGCTCAGAAGACGATTACGCAACTCACACCGGTACTGAAAGAAACAAACCAGAGGGTAAAGCATATAAGCGGCTATCCATGCCACAAAGAACGGGATGAGCACTCCACTCAACTTCAGAAGAAGTAAATATATCAGCAATATGCCGACCACCAATATGAGACCGCGTATGAAACGGTCGAACGTTATTACCTTACGCATCATATCAAAATAACTAATTGACGCAGCAAAGTTAAAGTTAAATGACAATAAAAAAGACAAAAAACGCAAATTATTTATATAACATACAGATTTTCTTTATACTTTTGCACTATGCTATATATAGTACCCACACCTGTAGGAAATTTAGAGGACATGACGATGAGAGCAATCAATGTCCTGAAGAAAGCCGACTTAATACTCGCGGAGGACACGAGGACATCAGGAGTGCTGCTGCAACACTTCGACATACACACCCCGCTCATGACTCACCACAAATATAATGAGCATGAGACCGTATCCTCTGTAATTAAGAAGCTTAAGGAAGGAATGACCATAGCGCTAATCAGTGATGCCGGAACACCAGGCATAAGCGACCCGGGGTTTCTGCTGTCAAGAGAGTGCTCGAGGGAAGGCGTGCCGGTACAAACTCTACCGGGAGCGACGGCGTTCGTGCCGGCGTTAGTGTCGAGCGGACTGCCATGCGACAAGTTCGTGTTCGAGGGATTCCTGCCCCCCAAAAAGGGAAGACAAACAAGAATCGACATGATAAAAAATGAGAGACGCACCGTCATAATATATGAGTCACCGAGACGATTGGCAAAAACTCTCGAACAGTTAAAGGAAACGCTGGGAGAGGACAGGCATGTGTGCGTCTCAAGGGAGATCTCAAAATTGCACGAGGAGCATGTACGCGGAACTCTCAAAGAGGTATCTGAGCATTTCAACACACACGAACCGTTAGGAGAGATAGTCATCATCGTGGGCGGACAGGAGTCACAGAAGGACAACAACGAGGACGACTACAACAAAGCCGAGAACGACAAAGCGAAAAAACAAGACATCGGCAACGCACAGGATATCATAATGGGACACGGCAAGTCAAAGAACAAATACAAGAAATAAACAAGAACAACAAAAGCCTCGACGGCAAAATTATTATGAGAAAAATATATTATTTAGCATTCGCCGCATTACTCGTATCATGCGGGAACAGTAGCAAAGAGCTGAAGGCACAAGCCGAGAAGGACTCTCTGCAGAACGTCATTGACCAAAAGGACACTGAGATTAACGACCTGATGGGCATCTTCAACGACGTACAGGATGGATTCAAGCTCATCAACGAGGCCGAGAACAGGGTCAACATGCTGAAAGCGAACGCTGAAAGCAACGGAGCAAAAGCGAACATACGCGAGAACATGCAGTTCATTCAGGAAAGACTGCAGGAGAACCGACAGAAAATTGAGGAGCTTCAGCGCAAACTGGACCAGAGCTCTATCATAGCCGCCAAGTTCAAGGAGGCCGTAGCAACTCTGCAGCAGCAACTCGACGAGAAGAACCAGCAGCTGGACGAACTGAGAATGCAGCTGTCTATCAAGGATCAGAAAATCGCAGCTCTCGGAGACACTCTCACAAGTCTAAAGGACGAGAACACTCAGGTTAAAGCCGAGAAAGACAGGTCTGAGATGATTGCACGCAACCAGGATGAGCAGCTTAACACCGCATGGTATGTATTCGGCACCAACAAAGAGCTCAAGTCACATAACATACTCATCAAGGGCGATGTGCTCAAGGGCAACTACGACGCAAACTACCTGACGAAGATTGACATCAGAAAGACAACTGTCATTCCTCTGAACTCAAAGTCTGCGACAATATTAACAACTCACCCGACGGGCACATACACCTTACTGAAGGACAGCAAGGGACTTTACACTCTCAGAATCTCTGACCCCGCCAAATTCTGGAGTGTAAGTAAATATCTTGTCATCAAGACAAAATAACATCATAGCCAGGACGGCGATTTTTTCAAGGAATAAAAAAAAAGACACGGAAATTATCCGTGTCTTTTTTTGTTTGTTACGCTACAGACGTCACGCTTCCCAACCCAGTGCGCTTGCTCCGAGCACGGCGGCGTTCTTGTCCATCAGATCTGACACAAGGAACTTAGCCTTACCGCGGAAAATAGGCAAGACATTCTTGTCGTAGGACTCACGGATAGGCTTCATCAGCATCTCACCGGCATGGCACAAACCGCCAAAGAAGATGAACGCCTCCGGACTGGCGAAAGCAGCGAAGTCGGCACACGCCTGACCAAGCATCTCACCAGTCTTGTCATAAATCTCCTTAGCCAACTCGTCACCTCCGTTGGCAGCTATGTTAACATCCAACGCCTCAAGCTTATCCAATTCCTTCTCTCTCATCACGGACGGTCTGTTTGTGCCAAGCAGAATCTCTCTTGCAGTCCTCGCAACACCAGTCGCTGAGCAATAAGCCTCCAGACATCCTTTTCTGCCACATCCACATGGCCGTCCGGTTTCACCGCGGACCATGGTAACATGCCCCAGCTCACCAGCAAAGCCATCAGTGCCATACACCAACTGCCCGTTGATGACAATTCCTGAACCGACACCCGTACCTAGAGTCAACATGATGAAGTTCTGCATGCCGCGCGCCGCACCATAACGCATCTCTCCCATCGCTGCAGCATTAGCGTCATTAGTGAGACGCACGCCAAGTCCACCGAGAGCATCGCTGAACATCTGAGCAAGAGGAACTACGCCCTCATGTCCCCAACACAAGTTTGGAGCATACTCTATCGTTCCTTTATAGTAGTTACCATTCGGAGCTCCAATACCCATGCCCTGCACTTTGTCCAGTCCTCCAACTTGTTCAATAATAGGCATAAGGCACTCCACTCCCGCTTTAACAAAGCCATCTGCAGTCGAATACTTCTGCGTCTTTATTGAGTTCTCCGCTATTATATTACCGTCCTTATCAACGATACCAAACACAGTGTTTGTTCCACCAAGGTCAACACCAATCACATAAGGTTTCATATTAAGTCAAAAGTTTGATTAAGAATTATGATTACACGGTTTTATTCATGGCACAACCGTTAACCATAGCAAATTTACAAAAAGTTTCCTTAACACAACTCAAATCTCCGAAAAAATGACTACTTTTGCAAGTATATCAATTCACCGTAACAAATATCAATGATGAGGAAGTCACTGACAGTATTATTCGGTTTGTTCACTTTTCTTTGTGCAAACGCTCAACAGACCGTAGACATAGACCTATGGCAAGACGGACTGCCGAACAGCAACGGTATAGACAAGACATCCGAATATAGCGACGCCACAAGGAATTTCAAGCCAAGCATAAAGGTGTTCCTGCCTGCTAAAGAGAAATCCAACAACATGGCTGTGATATGTTGCCCAGGAGGCGGATACACACACCTGGCATTACAGCACGAGGGTTATGACTGGGCTCCTTTTTTCAACGACCTGGGTTTCACCTTCGTGGTACTTAAGTACAGAATGCCACACGGCTTCACCGAAGTACCCATCAGCGATGCTAAGGAAGCTCTCAGACTGGTAAGGGAAAAGGCGACGGAATGGAACATCAATCCGGACAAAGTCGGCATAATGGGTTCCAGCGCCGGCGGACACCTCGCCACAACGGTAGCCACACACAGCGAAGCCGGCAAAGCTCCAAACTTCCAGATTTTATTCTACCCCGTGGTGACCTTCTCGGACCTCAACACACACAAAGGTTCAAGAAACGCTTTGATAGGAGACAAACCAACATATGAGCAAATCTGCTTGTTCAGCAACGAACAACAAGTGTCATCAAACACTCCGCCAGCCATCCTGCTTCTCTCAGACGACGACGGAGCTGTGCCGCCACAAAACAGCGTCGACTACTATCTCGCACTAAGACGACACGGAATAAAGGCCACGATGCACATATACCCTTCCGGCGGACATGGATGGGGCTACAAGGAATCATTCAGACACCGCACTGATATGCTGGCAGAGCTTAAGTCTTGGTTAAAGTCCCTTAAATAGCGCACAAGACACATGGTCCAAAACATTTTTTTCAAACCGCGTAAGAGAATCATGCTTATCTACACAGGTGGAACGATAGGTATGATAAAGAATCCTGAGACAGACGTCCTGGAGACCTTCAACTTCGACCACCTGCGTAAACACGTGCCGGAATTAATGCAGTTTGACTATGTCATTCATAACTATCAGTTCAACCCGCCTATCGACTCGTCTGACATGAAACCGGAGCTGTGGGCGAAACTCGTCAAGATAATAGACTACAATTACGACAACTTTGACGGTTTCGTAATACTACACGGTACAGACACGATGGCTTACACAGCCTCCGCTCTGAGTTTCATGCTGGAGAATCTGGGAAAGCCTGTCATACTGACGGGATCACAGCTACCTATCGGAGTACTGAGAACTGACGGAAAGGAAAACCTGCTGACCGCCATTGAATTGGCCGCGGCGCAAGACAACAACAGACATCCACTTGTCCCTGAGGTATGCGTGTTCTTCGGGCACCATCTCTTCAGAGGCAACAGATGCACAAAGACAAGTTCAGAGAATTTCAACGCCTTCGCCTCATACAACTATCCGTATCTGGCGAAGTCCGCGATTAACATACACTACAATGAGCCAGCGATACACAAGGGCACGGAGACAATGCCGTTCAAGGCACACACACAGATAAGCAACGAGATAATAGCGTTCACTCTATTTCCCGGAATACAACCGACTCTCGTCAAAGATGTGTTTTCGCTTGATTGTGTCAAGGGCATAGTTCTACGTACCTTCGGAGCCGGCAACGCCCCACGGGAGCAATGGCTGCTCGATGCCATACGAGAGGCGACAGACAACGGGAAAGTTATAGTGAATGTCACACAGTGTCAGAGCGGAGGAGTGGAGATGATGTTGTATGAGACAGGAAGACAACTCCTCGAGGCTGGCGTGATAAGCGGTCACGACATGACACTTGAGGCGGCGACGACAAAGCTCATGGTATTGCTCGGACGAGGTTTCAGAACGTCCGAGATAAGACAACTGATGAGCAGGTCTCTAGTCGGAGAATTAACAGAATAATAAAATGTTTGAATTACTAAACACAAACATACCACATTTTATACCATGGCAACAAACGGTAGGAGTGATGGAGATGGTCGTGAAAGGACTGATTATCGGCATCGTAGCTTCCGCGCCGATGGGGCCTGTGGGTGTGTTGTGCATACAAAGAACACTCAACAAAGGACGCTGGTACGGATTCTCGACAGGTTGCGGAGCCACGCTCAGTGACATAATATACGCTATAATAACAGGATACGGACTGTCGTTCGTCGTGGACTACATAGAAGATCCACACGTGATATTCTGGCTCAAGCTGATTGGCAGCGTCCTGCTTTTCATATTCGGCATATTCACTTTCAGAAGCAACCCCGTGCAGTCCGTACGAACGGTATCACGAAACAAGGGAAACCTAGTTCACAACTTTATAACAGGTTTCGCAGTCACCGTATCTAACCCAGCCATCATATTCCTCTTTGTGGCAATGTTCAGCCAGTTCACGTTTATCATACCCGACAACTGGTTACCACAGATTGTTGGTTACATATTTATAATTGGCGGAGCACTCCTATGGTGGTTCCTTCTCACGTGGCTAATAGACAAAGTGAGAAACAAGTTCGAGGAACGTGGTCTGTGGGTCATCAACAGAGTAATCGGAATAATCGTAATGATTGTATCCGCCTTCATGGCAATATGGACACTTTCCGGCAACAGCATTCCCGCGTTTTACTGACACTTCTCAGACAAAGCGCTTATAACACAATAAGATCATAAGATATGTTTATCTCAGAACAGTTGAAAAAAAGTAACATTGCTGAATATCTATTGTACATGTGGCAGGTGGAGGACACCATACGCGCATATAATCTCGATATCGACAAAATCGCTTCAGACTATGTCCCCAAATTCAAACTGGACAACAAGCAAAGCGAAAGACTCACAGGCTGGTATCAGAGTCTTATAGACATGATGAAAGAAGAGGGAAAGGAAAAAGAAGGACATCTACAGATAAACAACAACATCATCATTCTTCTGTCCGACTTACATCTTCAGTTACTCAAATCAACCGAGCACCCATATTACTCCGCCGCATACTACAAGGCACTGCCCTTCATAGTTGAGTACAGGACTAAAAGCAACGGGCAAGAGAAAAGTGAAATAGAGAACTGTTTCGACGCTCTGTACATGATTATGCTGCTTAAGGCCCAGGGTACGGAGATAACGCCAGAGACAGCGGTGGCAGTGGACGACATCGTGAAACTGTTGGCAATGCTGAGTGAGTACTACAAGAAAGACAAAGCCAACGAGTTGAAGCTATGACGTCTTTTTTCAGACCATAACAAACAACAATAATAACATTCCCATCATGAACATACTTATTACAGGCTGCAACGGACAGCTTGGCAATGAGATGCAAATCATCGCCAAAGAAAATCCGCAACATAATTATTTCCCAGCTGACATCAACGTCAGAGATGGTCAGGACGCCTATGTGCTTGACGCCACTGACGAGAAAGCAGTGGAAGCATTTGTGAAGAATAACAACATAGACTGCATAGTGAATTGCGCCGCATACACCGCAGTTGACAAGGCAGAGTCCGACTCCGCTCTCTGTGAGAAGCTTAACGTGGAAGCTCCAGCAATTCTTTCCCGAGCCGTAGGTTCAAAAGGCGGTGTGTTCATTCACGTAAGTACCGACTACGTATTTGACGGAACGAAACACACACCATATAAAGAAGACGAGCCAACATGTCCAAACTCAGTATATGGAGTGACAAAGCTCGCCGGAGAGAAAAAAGTGTCTTCTAATTGCGAGAAGAGCATGATAATACGTACCGCATGGCTGTACTCTACATTCGGCAACAACTTCGTGAAGACCATGATCAGACTTGGAAAGGAGAAAGAGCAGCTTGGCGTCATCTTCGACCAGGTCGGGACTCCGACATACGCAAGAGATTTAGCAGCGGTTATCATGACTGCCATCAACAAGGGTGTTGTACCAGGCATATACCATTTCTCTAATGAGGGAGTGACATCATGGTACGACTTCACAAAGTCCATACATAAGATAGCAGGAATCAAGAGCTGCAAAGTGCGTCCTCTTCATACAGAGGATTATCCTACAGCGGCAAAACGTCCACATTACTCAGTACTAGACAAGACAAAGATCAAGGAGACATACGGAGTAGAGATACCATATTGGGAAGACTCGCTCGAGGAATGTATCGCAAAACTGCTCAACTAATGACGAAAACCACATTGACTATATTACGCAAAGGCGGGATGACGCGTGTCATCCCGCCTTTGCGCTTATAAGAAACCAATCAGAAGAATCGTACTGGCGACTCAGGAGAACCGAGGTAGCCTTTCCTCTTCCCGCCAAAATCAATTTCTATTTTCTCCAACACAATAGCTCTGTTCAACGGAGTTATAGTTAGGCTATGCATACCATCCTCACTATGTGCGACCTTAACCTTCGCCTTACAAATATTTATCCTGTCAGATTCCCACGAATAGTTCTGCTCACCCTTAAATTCGTTCAAAGACACGACAAAACCATCACGTCCGTCAACATCCACACGAGCCTGTTGAGTACCATTAAACGGGTACGTCGGAGCAAGATAAAAATAGACATCAAAAAGTCCAGTCTTTTCCGTATGAAAACGATAGGTGACACACTCACCGTCCGGCTCACCAGTGTATGGCATCAAAGTTAAAGCCCCATCCGTTTTTCCATAATCACTGACAACTGTCCAAGACAATCCCTTTGATTTTCCCGACTCAGTGTTAGAGGAATAGAAACGTGACGCTTCCATACTCACCACCCCATCCGACTCATAATATACCGGACGACGTCCTCGTACATTTTCCGCATCACACGACCGGATAACCTCAGGCATGACATTTCTCAAAGGCTCTTGCCAAGAAAAATAACCTATGTGAGTCTGGTCCATCATGTGATTCCATTTACCATCAGCAATGACATGGTTATATTCCGCACATAGCGAAGAGTCTTGTTGAAAACAACGTCTGACCTTCTCAGCCCAATAGTCCATCCTCACATCTCCACGACTCGCATAATACGCATTCTTTGCGGCAGAGTAATACATATCATAAAGATTTGACATGGCTCTGACAGGAAAAAGAACTAATTCCTGAAAGGCGTCACGACAGTTGTCATCCATAGAGAGGAATAACGACAAAGCGTCACTTTCGAGTGACTTATACTCCAGCAACACTACATCCCACTCCCCACTATCAAGATTATACGTGTCCTTATTTAGCAGCTCCGGTGTGACACGTCCAGCGTATTTACACTGCAAATTTAGGATGCGGGCAGCCTCATCAGCAAACTTCTCACCGAACTGAGCAGCGCAAAACTGTCTGACATAGCTCCTCATCATGACGTCAGCACCGTCACCAGTCTCACAGAGACGACTTGGGTTCCATGCCATCGTGAACCAAAAGTCAATAGGGAGCTCCATCGGTTTTATATCACCCACATTGAGAATCCATAACTTATCGACACCAGACTGATAAGTGAGCAGCATCTGTTCCCACATTCTCTGAACCTGAGTGACATTTATCCATTTGTAATTTCTCGGTCCTCCGACATAGTCGACATGGTAGTACATACCGTACCCACCCTTATGAGACGACACATCCGCCCCACCTTTCCCGCCATTCACTCGAGGCAGAACACGCACATTACCCCAATTATCGTCACAGAGCAAGAGAATAACATCATCAGGAACCCTCATTCCCTTGTCATAATATTCCTGGACCTCCTTGTACAACGCCCACACCTGAGGAGTCTTGTCAGCCCACCTCCCCGTCTCATGCGCTATGATGTCACGTTGACATGCCACCACACGCTCCAACAGAGACACATCCACGTTGTTTCCCATCGGCTCGTCACCATTGCCACGCATTCCGATTGTCAAGACATCTTCCGTGTCACGCATTCTTCTGACACCATCAGCCCAGAAACGCTTCAGCTCATCCGCATTAATATCAAAATTCCAAGGTCCTCTCGACTTATCACAGGTCCATTCCTTGTGCGCGCGTCCCAATGGTTCATGATGACTTGTACCGACACACACACCCATGTCATCCGCGACTTGCGAATTTAAGCTGTCGTCAGCATAGAACGAAGAGTTCCACATGGCAGGCCACATGAAATTACCGCGCAGACGGAGAATCAGCTCAAACACCTTCTCATAAAACTGATGATTGAATCCTCCGAACACACTTGTCGCCCAACGTCCCAGAGACGGCCACTCATCATTGATAAATATGCCACGATAGCGTACCGAAGGTTCTCCATCAGTAAATACACCTTTATATATATACACATCAGGATGTCTGACCACTGGGACGTCAGCCCACCAATACCAAGGAGACACTCCCAATTGTCGTGACAGCTCATAAATACCATATATGGTACCTCGCTTGTCCGAGCCAGCTATCAGCAGTTCATCGCTGCCCCTCTTATTCCTGACAACAGTAACAATATACTTCTCTGTCTTCCGCTTCAGCTGTTTATTCAAGAGGCGAGAGAGAGAAGCGTCTTGACGCATCAGACTGTCAAGCACCCTACTCTTTCCGAGAGTGCCGACGACGATAGGAGCCTCGCGCTTACCGAACACTTTCTCCATATCATCCCTCAGATGCCCCAACGCGATAGACACCCCCGTATAATCATCTTGGTCGAAGCGCACCACTCCACCCGATGACAGACACATCATCTCATGCGAGGACACACGCTCGAAAGACACGAAACGTTCCACGGCATGAGAAAGAACGGAAAACATCAACAGAAAACCAAATATTGACACCTTTCTCATAAAAAAACAATTTTATGCGAAGATAAATCATTTCTGCCACGGCGACTTTCAGCGACGTATATGACATTTTCTCTCACGTTACATTACATGAAAGTCTGTCATATACACCTTTATATTCAACACGATATCATTTGATGCGGCGACTCGAAAATTTAATACCCTTTATTGCCAAAAAAGAAAAAAATAAGTATTTTTGCGCAGAAAACAATAAATGCGGAATCCATGAGAATAAAAACGTTTATTTATATAATATCCTTCCTGACCGCAATACGAGTAAGTGCCCAACTCAGACCGTCGTTACACGTTGACGGCATTGACTTACGTGATGAGGCCGGAAACAAAGTAGTCCTACACGGAGTGTCAGACTCACCAAGCCCAAGCAGCAACGACCTGAGATGGGGATTAGTAGCGAGTGACGACTCAATCAAAGCATGTCTCTCGTATTTCAACGAACTCTTCACAGCAGTGACCGACACAGCGTCGGGTGCGCACGCTGACGTGTTCAGGCTACACATCGACCCAGTGTGGACCAACAACCCGAATGCTGTCAGCGACGGCTTGCACTCGGGCGAGTCCGACATCTCACGCTTCAGCGCCAACAGGTTAAAGACATATATGAAAAACCTTTATTGGAAACTCATAAGCGACGCACTCGGGCATGGCATGTATGTCGTCGTGAGACCTCCAGGAATATGTCAGGGAACCATATCCGTGGACGGAGAATACCAAGAATACCTTATGGACGTGTGGGACATCATAACAAGCAATGACTCCATACGCAAATACTCTGGACAGATCAGCCTTGAGCTTGCCACGGAACCGGCGTCCGTCACTGACGCCGACGGCGTGGCCAGGGAGAGGTCAATGCACGACTTCTTCCAGCCTATCGTGGACTTGATAAGAGAAAACGGTTTTGACGGAATTATCTGGGTGCCAGGCAAGACTTGGCAAGCCGACTTCCGCAGTTTCGTGTCCTACCCTATAAACGACAACAACTACGGATTCGCAGTGCATAACTACAGCGGATGGTTTGAGATCTCTGACAACAACTGCGACAAAGAAACAGCGATAAAGAATTTCGGAAGAATGGTACCTGTGGTCAGAACCAACCCGATACTCATCACCGCGACAGACTGGAGTCCGGAGAAAGAGGGAACAGGACACTATGACGATGAGGGCAACTGGGTCTACAACAACTACGGCACATGGGGCACAGCGACAACATCCAAATGGGGTCTGGCGTTCAGAGCGATATTAGACAACTATGAGAATGTCGGCGTGATAGCAGCGTCCACGAGCGCATATATCGACATTGACAACTACATCAAAGAAGGAAAGGTGACACCAGCATTCCAAGGTGTGGACGAGGCATGCGGAGAGCCGTTGATGCAGTGGTTCGGTGAATGGGCAGACACACTCTACCCAAGCAACGTCAGATATTATGAGGACAGAGAGATATCCGACAATCCTTTCGATGTGAAGTCCGACAACTTCACCGCACACCTCCTGTACGAGAACGAGTACTATGAAGAGGACTCATGCCATGTGCTGGACTTCCAGTCCGGAGGATGTATCGGATGGCGATTCGAGAAAAGCCTAGACCTGTCGGAATATCAGTACATGACTATCACACTGAACAAAATCATCAGCAGATATGCCGTGCTCAAGATATACGACACCACAAACATATGGGCAGAGCCATACATTCTCGACCTGTCCAACAGTGGTACACAATTCACGGTAAACTTGAGAAACATGGTCACTGAAAGCGGAAGACGTCTCGACGCCTCAAACATACGCATCGTGTCATTCTACTCACTGTTCGACCAGAACATATATCTGAAGGACATCACACTTGAGTATCCGAACCACATCGAAGACATAAACGAGGATACAGACAAGAAGGAAGGCATCACGTGGGGACTGAACGGATGTGTGATGAGCGACTCCGAAGACAGCGACGCCAAGGTGTTCATACGAAACGGTAAGAAATACATAAACAGAAGATAATGAGGAGAGTCATCACTATACTCCATAGAACCAACGACATCGTCATGAGACGTCTGTCACTGCTACTGCTCTTGACCGTCTTCACAGTTGTCACGAACGCGCAAAAAGCGAGATGGCAAGCGGGAACAATCATCAGCGAAAGTCAGTTAAAGACATTAGACATTGACAAGTGCTTCACCTCAGAGAAGATAAACGACGAGCTGTTCGCACGTATCAACGGGAAAAGCTGGAAGACATATTGCACATTACAGCGTGACGACCTCAGGTATATTAAGGTGCTTCACAAAAACGCTGACGGCAAGACACAAAGAGGAGAGATGATTGTCAACCGTGACGTGGCGGAAGATGTGCTGTTCGTGTTCCGTGAACTGTACAAGGCCGACTATAAAATCGAGAGGATGGTCCTCATCGATGACTACGATGCCGACGACGAGAAGTCCATGGCGGCGAATAACACCAGCAGCTTCAACTTCAGGTTCGTCACCGGAAGCAAAAAGGTGATATCCAATCACGGAAAAGGTAAAGCGATCGACATCAACCCATTGTACAATCCCTATGTCAAAGGAGATGTCGTCAGTCCTTCCGAAGGCAGGAAGTATGCTTATAACAGAAACAAAGACATACCGTACCTCATAGACCAGAATGACCTGGCATACAAGCTGTTCACGAAACGTGGATGGCGCTGGGGCGGCAACTACAAAAGCCTCAAGGACTATCAGCACTTCGAAAAAGAGTGACAAGATAGACACATAAAAATGAACAAGGCATGGCTGACAGCCATGCCTTGTTCATTTTTAATATCCATTCAACATAATACCATTGAGTATACGTCCGCTCTTCACAGACAATCGTCGCGCTGAGAAGAAATCCTCATACCTGCTGTAAGTACATATGCCAGACATAAATATGTTACTCTCCGACACACCCGCGTCCATCAGCTGTCTCTTATTACACAGCGGAAGGTCGATATGCCATTTACTGACACCAGCAACGCTCGACGTGTATCTCGAGGATATGCCTCGCATATCGAACCCGGCATCCTCGAACTGCTCGTACACCTCGTCACCCACCTCAAAGGCGTCGACAGAAATGCCGGGACCGACAACAGCCTGGCATTTCTCTGGCCGAGTACCATATCTGTCCCTCAACACAGACATATTACCCATCACTATACGCTTCACGGTCCCCCTCCATCCCGCATGAACAGCAGACACAACCCTGTGCTCCGGATCATAGATGAGAACTGGGATGCAGTCAGCCGTCGACACACAGACACACACCTTCTCAAGGTCAGTACATACAGCATCCACACCCTCCAGCATAAACGCCCGTACGTCATCCGGCAGACACATGAACTTATCATTAATCACCAACGTACGTGTGTCATGAGTCTGATGAGGAACGATAAGACACGACCTGTCAACACCAAGTCTCTCACATAACAAACCACGGTTAGTCTCCACGTCTGACGGGTCATCACCACAGTAATGATTAGCATTGAATGAGGCATACGGTCCCTTTGAGACACCGCCATGCCGATCAGTAGAGAACGCCGTCACATCCGACAATTCATTGTACAAGTGTAACATATACTAAGATTTTGCGCTAATTCACATATTTTGCGCGAAGTTACGTAAATTTCATTTTTTTATTCTATCTTCGCGAGAAATAAATATTTAATACTAAACCTACTTGAATTTATGAGAAAAATTGGAGCGATGTTGACGGCAATGGCGTTCGCCACTGGTATGTCAGCTCAGACTCATGTGTTTGACGTGAACACATCGAAGATTGGCGGAGCCATACCTTCGACCATGTACGGTATCTTCTTCGAGGATATCAACTACGCCGCAGACGGAGGACTGTACGGCGAGTTAGTGAAAAACCGCTCATTCGAGTTTCCTCAGCATTTCATGGGATGGAAAGCATTCGGAAAGTTCGAGCTGAAGAATGACGGACCATTCAACAAGAATCCTCACTACGTCAGACTGAACGACTCAGGTCACACAGACAAGTTCACAGGACTGGAGAACGAGGGATTCTTCGGCATCGGATACAAGAAAGACGCCGACTACCGTTTCACGGTATGGGCACGCACTCCGTACGGAGACGGTGACGTCACGGTCCGCGTGCTTTTCTGCGACCCGTCAACGATGGGTGAGAGACAGCAGTTCTCAGAAAGCAAGATCGTGGTGTCAGGAAAGGAATGGAAGAAATACGAGGTTGTAATCAAAGCAAACAAGACAGTAGACAAAGGTACACTACGTCTTATGCTCACACGCAACTCAAAGACTGTGGACCTCGAGCACATCAGCCTCTTCCCTGTAGACGTGTATAAGGGTGACGAGAACGGACTCCGCAAGGACCTCGCCGAGGCATTGGAGCAGATGAAGCCAGGCGTGTTCAGATTCCCTGGCGGATGTATAGTTGAGGGAACAGACCTCGCCACTCGCTACCAGTGGAAGAACTCCGTAGGCCAGGTGGAGAACAGACCTCTCAACGAGAACCGTTGGCACTACACATTCGACTATAGATTCTTCCCAGACTATTACCAGTCTTACGGACTCGGATTCTACGAGTACTTCCGTTTGTCTGAGCAGATTGGCGCGGAACCGCTCCCTGTTCTCAGCGTCGGACTGTCATGTGAGTTCCAGAACGGTGACAAACGATGTGACAAGCACGTGGACGTCGACCAGCTGCAGCCATACATCGATGATGTGCTCGACCTCATTGAGTTCGCCAATGGAGACCCAGAGAAGAACTCATGGGCTAAGTTGCGCGCAGACATGGGACACCCTGCACCATTCAACCTCAAGTACGTGGCAATCGGTAACGAGCAATGGGGTGCCATTTATCCTGAGAACCTCAAACCGTTCATCGAACAGGTTCGCAAGAAATACCCTAACATCAAGATTATCGGCACGTCAGGTCCAGACTCTGAGGGTGACAAGTTCGACTACCTCTGGCCGGAGATGCGCAAGCTGGGCGCCGACCTCGTGGACGAGCACTTCTACCGCAACGAGCAATGGTTTCTCAACTCAGGTAACAGATATGACAATTACAAACGAGGCAAAGGTCAGCCTAAGGTCTTCGCCGGCGAGTACGCTTGTCACGGAAAAGGTAAGAAGTGGAACCACTTCAACGCAGCTCTCATGGAGGCAGCGTTCATGACAGACCTCGAGCGTAACGCCGATGTCGTAGAGATGGCTACTTACGCACCACTCTTCGCTCATGTCGACGGATGGCAGTGGAGACCAGACGCTATATGGTATGACAACCTCCGCTCGTTCAACTCTTGCTCTTACTACGTGCAGCAGCTCTATTCCCTCAACAAGGGTACTAACATGATATCACTCACCATGAACGGCAAGCCTGTAGCCGGCAACGACGGTCAAGACGGCTTGTTCGCTTCAGCAGCATTCGACAAAAACACATCTGAGTATATCATCAAGATTGTGAACACCGGTGACAAGGACCAGAAAGTCACTCTCAACCTCAAAGGCCTGAAGAAAGGGGAGCACAAAGGAACAAAAATCACGTTCCACTCTGACAACCCTATAGCAGAGAACACATTAGACAATCCAAAGGCTGTGATTCCGGTGACCAGCTCACTCTCCATCAACGGAGCATCACAGGAGGTGACTGCCGCTGCCAAGACATTCGTCATTTACAGATTCAGCAAGTGACTCTATCGTCTTTGAGAATTGACAAAAAAGAATCCGCGGATATTCTTCCGCGGATTCTTTTTTTCCTTCCGAAAACCTAATAAAATGTCCCCAAAAAACACACAAAAATATCTCATGAAGGCCTCATAGACTACGCCTAGTGTCTGTTAACGAGATATCCGATCAGAACCTCTATTTTTCAGTGTCCGAAACTCCTCTTTTTCCGTTGACACGAGGCAACAGAAAAATGGCTTCTGAAATTTTCTCATGTCTTATTCGGCCGCTGAAAATCTTAGGTTAGGACGTTGAAAAGTTCAGGTTAGGATTTTTAAATTCTCAGACCTGCGTTTAGACTATATCCTAACCTGAGAATTTCAAAAAAGAGACACAAGGTTTTTAAATGTCTTGTAATAACATTATCAGCAAGTTAACCTAAAAAACAGCAAAAAAAAGGCATAGGAAATTTGGTCACAGACCAAATTGTCCATTATTCCACCTGTTTTTCTCCCACGACAAGACATCAGTTATCTGACGTTCAAGAAATAAGATGTGACATCACAAGTATAGTAATGGCGTTCAACGTATGATTTCCCTACACACACGGTCCTGGAAGTCACGCGCGTTCCACACTGGTGTGTCACGATGCATGATGGAGAAAGCGTACCAATGTCCGTTTAGCCCTTTCGCATAACCCGCCAGTGACGAGTTGCCAGTCGTCACCAACGTACCCGTCTTACACATAATCCTTCCTCTCGTATAGCCAAGCGACATCCTCGTCTTCAGCGAACCGGTGCGTCCCTTCACTCCCGGCACAGCCAGCGACTCTCTGATGAAGATGTCACGGATAGGTCGGTTATTATATGCCCACAGCAGCAGTCTCACAAGAAAATCAGAGTTCACCCTGTTGGCAGGTGACAGACCGCTGCCGTCATTGATGACGAAATTCTCTTTCTTCGTGTCCACTCCCATCTTCTCTTTCAGGAAACGTTCCACCTCATGAGGCGACTTATCATACTGAGAATGTATCTGCCAGAAATTAGAGTAGACATTGTCAAGATGATAAAAAATACTCTCCGCCTTGATGTTACTGCTATAGATGAGCATCGGGGTCAGCACCTTCAGTATCGGGTTGTGTGTGGCGGCTATACACTCCGTGCCGCTGCTCAGCTGGTCGAGTGCGATACGTCGCATCATGGAGTTCAAGTCGAACATAGGATCATTGAAATGATCCGTGGCCACCTTAGTCCAATACTCATTGAGATTCGGGTCATCAATGTCGAACGGATTCTCGTTGACACGTATGCCGCGTCGGGCAAGAGTCTGCATGAATGTTCTCTTGATAAACCTCTCTCCTTTCAACATCAAAGGCAGCTTGTGGTACTGTATATCCCACGGTTTATCTGTGTAGTGAGGACGTAGAGTGTCACATCTGGCAAGGTTCATTATGATATTACCTTCCACACGTTTAACACCTCGCTGCTGAACAGCTTTTGCCCATTCGTTGAAGTCCCAGAATAACGGGTCATCATCCATTTTCAAAATCAGCGAACCGTGAAGAGTACCGTTCTCGTCCACCTCTCCCTTCATGAGCAGGCTATCACAAAACACGTAATTCTCCCCCATCCTGTCAAGAGCGGTCACCGCGGTGAGCAGCTTCATACAGGACGCTGGCGCCATCAGCTCCTTCTCGTTGTGTCTATATATATATGTGTTGGTGGAGATGTCAAATACTGATATCGATGTGTTATCAGGCGTGACACCGCGCTTGAAAGTGTTCACGAGATTATCCAGCCTTTGCTGAATATGCAGGTCACTCTGCAATATCAGGGAAGACGTGTCGGGCACTGACTCCGTAGTATCCGGAGACAGTCTTGCCTGTAAGTCATAAAATTCGAGATAATCATTTTTCCCCGTCAGTGAAGCTGGTAATATAAAAAACAGAACACCACATAATGATCCCAATATCCTTCGCATGTCTTTATCTTAAAACAACCAAATCGATTATCCTTTTTATTCAGTCACTAATAACTCTCTAACAATCACCATAGAGTCAAAAACATCTGTCATCAATCAGACCATCGTGTCAGACTTCACACCACGCACACGACTCATGCCAGCGGCGGGCATCCGCATACGCAAACCATCGGAATGACATCTCAGTCATTCCACCTGTCAGTAAAAAGTCAGTCTCGAAACTTTATAATCCAGTACGGCAACACTCGTCACGTCAACGCAAGTAGTCACCCTCGTTGCCGACGAGCCTCACGTTGTCTCAGTGGAACGTCAGCTCCACAGGGCAATGGTCACTGCCAAATACGTCAGTCAAAATTCTGGCGTCATCCAATCTGTCCTTAAACCTGTCAGACACCAAAAAGTAGTCGATACGCCATCCCGTATTCTTTTCTCTCGCCTTAAAACGATAGCTCCACCATGAGTACACATCCGCACGGTCCGGGTAGAAGTAACGATATGTGTCGGTCAGTCCGCTGCCGAGCAGCTCCGTCATCTTCCCCCTCTCCTCATCCGTGAATCCGGCGTTAGTCCTGTTTGTTTTCGGATTCTTAAGGTCTATCTCCTTATGAGCCACGTTAAGGTCACCGCAAATCACCACAGGCTTAGTCTCGTCAAGACGCTTGACGTATGCGCGAAAAGCGTCCTCCCAAACCATCCTGTAGTCAAGACGTTTCAGTCCCTCCTGTGAGTTTGGCGTGTATACCGTGATGAGATAATGGTCATCAAACTCAAGCGTTATGACACGTCCTTCGTGGTCGTGATCCTCAATGCCCAGTCCGTAGCTCACGGACAGGGGCTTTACACGTGTGAACACTGCGGTACCGGAATAGCCTTTCTTCTCAGCATAGTTCCAATAAGAAAGGTATCCTGGGAAACTCAGGTCGAGCTGACCCTCCTGCATCTTAGTCTCCTGAATACAGAACGCGTCAGCGTCCAACATTCTGAACACCTCAACAAAGTTTTTGTCCACGCAAGCTCTTATACCGTTAACGTTCCAACTTATGTATCTCATACCTATGGCATACTTGTTTTTGAGTTTGTGCAAATATAGCTAATTACTTCTGAATTTAGGCTTTTTCCCCAAGATTTGTCCGATGAGAACGACAAAAAATTTGACGTATAGAATAATTTATATATCTTTGGCGTAACAATAACCAATCCTTAACCAAAGAAATGACTACGACAAACTTTTTCGCCGTTGACCTCGGTGCCACGAGTGGACGAACCATATTGGGTTCTATTGTCAACGGAAAACTTGAACAGAGAGAAATCACACGATTTGCTAATAACATTATACAGACAGGAGGTCATTTCTTCTGGGACATCTACGCTCTATACAATGAGATCATAAAAGGACTTAAAGTTGTGAGTGAGGAGAAGATTAAGATTGACTCCATTGGTATCGACACATGGGGAGTAGACTTCGTCTTCATCGGCAGCGACGGCGGCATACTGCGCAACCCATACTGCTATAGAGACCCACACACTGACCACGCCATGGAAGACTACTTCAATCTGATACCGAAGGAGATGGTGTATGACAAGACCGGTATCCAGTTCATGCAGTTCAACTCTCTCTTTCAACTGTGTGCGTTACGCAAGAACCGCGACTCTGCCTTGGCTGCGGCGAATAAGATATTATTCGTCCCGGACGCTTTGTCTTATATGCTCACCGGAGAGGCCGTGTGCGAGTATACCATTCTCAGCACAAGTCAGATGCTTGACCCGCGCACCAAGAAGATTGACCTTCAGCTCATCAGCGTTCTTGGACTGGAGGAAAATAACTTCGGACGCTACGTCAACCCAGGCGACTTAGTGGGCACTCTCACTCCTGAGGTGCAAAAGATGACGGGACTCGGACCAATACCTGTCGTCGCTGTGGCAGGACACGACACCGGCTCCGCCGTGGCTGCAGTGCCAGCCGCTGACGAGAAGTTCGCCTATCTGTCATGCGGTACATGGTCGCTGCTCGGCATCGAGACAAAAGACGCGATAATAAACGAGAAGAGCTACGAGTATAATTTCACGAACGAGGGCGGAATAGAGGGAACGACACGATTCCTCAAGAATATCTGCGGCATGTGGCTCCTGGAGAGATGCAGACAGGAATGGACAGACGCTCCTGCGGATGTCAACCAGATAAACAGGGAAAGCATGAGCGCCCCGGCCTTCCAAAGCTTCATATTCCCGGACGCACCTGAGTTCGCCAACCCGACAAGCATGGTGGACGCCATACAAGACTACTGCAGACGCACAGGACAAAAGGTGCCACAGACTTATAAGGAAATCGCGCGATGCATATTCGAAAGCCTCGCCATGAGATACAGACAGGTTCTGGGCTATCTCAACGGACTGTCTCCGTTCCCTATCGACAAGCTGCACGTCATAGGAGGAGGAACGAAAAACACTTACCTGATGCAGATGGCGGCAAACGCCACGGGCATCGAGGTGATAACAGGACCGACAGAAGGCACTGCCATCGGCAACATCATGCTTCAGGCCAAAGCAGCCGGACTCGTCAACGACATGTTTGAGATGCGTAAGATAATCGCAGACAGCATTGAGCTTATGAAATATCAGCCGCAAGACTCACCATTGTGGGACGAGGCATATCAGAGATACCTGAGCGTGACAAGCCTGAAATAACACAGCCTGTGATGACTGACGATTTAGACAACGGACGTCTGACACTCAGATAATCATGGACACACAATCGAACAAATCAATTTAACTAACAAATACATTTACCAAACTATTTATGAAAACAGAACTTATATCTAAGGCATACGAGGTTGCAAAACAGCGTTATGCTGAATATGGTGTTGACACAGAAGCAGTGCTTAAGCAATTACAGGATTTTCATCTCTCACTCCACTGCTGGCAGGCAGACGACGTTCACGGCTTTGAGGTTCAGGCCGGAGCCATGTCTGGAGGTATTCAGTCAACTGGTGACTTCCCTGGAGCAGCAAGAAATATCGACGAGCTCCGCAAGGATATTCTGAAGGCTAAGTCACTCATCCCTGGTAGCCACCGTCTCAACCTGCACGAGATATACGGAGACTTCCAAGGCAAGGTGGTGGACCGTGACGAGGTGACTGTCGACTACTTCAAGTCATGGATTGAGTGGGGTAAGGAGAATAACACTCTTCTCGACTTCAACTCATCATCTTTCTCTCACCCTAAATCCGGCAGCCTGTCACTGTCAAACCCAGACAAGGGAATACGCGACTTCTGGATTGAGCACACAAAACGATGCAGAGAGATTGCTAACGCCATGGGTGAGGCGCAGAATGACCCATGTATCATGAACCTTTGGGTTCACGACGGATGCAAGGACCAGAGCGTCAACCACCATCTGTACCGCAAGTTGCTCAAGGAGTCTCTCGATGAGATCTTCAGTAAGAAACAGCCTATGATGAAGGACACCATAGAAGGTAAGGTGTTCGGTATCGGTCTCGAGAGCTTCACAGTCGGCTCACATGACTTCTACACCGGATATGCCGCATCACATAACATGATGCAGACTATAGACACTGGCCACTATCACCCGACAGAGATGCCTGGCGACAAGGTGAGCGCTCTCCTGCAGTTCTTGCCTGAGCTCATGCTTCACGTCAGCCGTCCTGTACGTTGGGACTCAGACCACGTGACAATCATGGACGACCCAACACAGGACCTCTTCTCAGAAATCGTACGAGCAGACGCCCTCAACAGAGTACACTACGGTCTTGACTTCTTCGACGGGTCAATCAACAGAATCGGCGCTTACGTCATCGGTTCACGCTCCGCACAGAAATGTATGTTACGCGCACTGCTCGAGCCTAAGGAGTTGATCTCAAAACATGAAATCGCAGGCGAGGGATATAAGGTGCTCGCACTCATCGAGGAACAGAAAGCAATGCCTTGGCAGGCTGTTTACGACGAGTTCTGCGTACGTAACAGCGTGCCTGTAGGCTCTGAGTTCATGACTGAGATAGACAAGTACGTGGCTGAGGTCACATCAAAACGATAAGACATGAATATCTTTATAGGCTTACTCATAATCGCCGTAGGTGCGTTTTGTCAAAGTTCCTGCTACGTCCCTATCAATAAGATAAAGGACTGGAGCTGGGAAAGCTACTGGATTGTGCAGGGTGTATTCGCTTGGCTGGTGCTGCCTTTCCTCGGCACACTGCTGGCCATACCAACAGGTTACACCATGCAGGAATTGTTCGCCACCACAAGCTCATTCAATATCTCCATGACGATATTCTTCGGTGTGCTGTGGGGCGTCGGAGGACTGACCTTCGGACTGTCAATGCGCTACCTTGGCGTGGCGCTTGGTCAGTCCGTGGCTTTGGGCACATGCGCCGGTCTCGGCACGATAATGGGACCAGTCTTCCAAGACATCTTCTTTCCAGAGATTGACGCATTGTCAAAACTCACCTCATCAGTGCTCATCGGTGTGTTCGTCACACTGGTAGGTATTGGCATTATCGGTGTAGCCGGCTCCATGAAGTCAGCGTCACTCTCAAATGACACAAACAATGAAGCGGTGAAGGACTTCAACTTTCCAAAGGGAATAGCCATTGCTCTGCTGGCGGGATTCATGAGCGGATGTTTCAACGTGGGACTGTCGTTCGGCGAAGGCATCAAACTACCGGACTCCGACCCTATGTACGCCACTCTGCCTGCCACCTTCCTGGTAACCCTGGGTGGCTTTGTCACTAACGCCGCATACTGCTTCTACCAGAATCAGACCAACCACACGTGGAGTGACTACGGCAAAGGCAGAGTATGGACGAACAACGCTATGTTCTGTCTCTTGGCAGGACTGCTCTGGTACAGTCAGTTCTTCGGACTCTCATTAGGTAAGGGATTCCTAACCGAGTCACCGGTGCTCTCCACATTCGCCTTCTGCATACTCATGGCGCTCAACGTGATATTCTCCAATCTCTGGGGCATCATACTGAACGAGTGGAAGGGCTGCTCAAGGAAGACATTATATGTGCTGGTGGTTGGAATAGTGATACTCATCATATCCACATTCCTTCCTCAACTGATTTAAGGATAACGACAAACACGTGTAATGATTATCTCGTATCTTGCTCAAGACCTTCGGCTGGACGACACGCACCTCACGCTGAGCGCACAAGGAAAGACAGACAACGGGGAATGAGAAAGACCGAGATAAGACATAAGCGTTTAAAACAAAAACACAGGCCTATGTGACGGTAGCAACCGCACAGACAGACCAAAAACAGTCAAAACAACAAAAAAATGGCATCAATATTAGACGGACGCAAAGAGCTGACAGAAGTGATCAACCAAATTGCGGAGGTGACAGGTTACCTGTGGCAAAAAGGATGGGCAGAACGTAACGGCGGTAACATTACAGTCAACATCACTGAGTACATGGACGACAGCTGTAAGTCAATGCCTGCCATAGCACCGGTAAAGCAGATCGGACTGACTCTGCCTTACCTTAAAGGTAAGTATTTCTATTGTAAGGGAACAGGAAAACGTATGCGCGACCTGTCGAAGGCACCGATGTCAAACGGCTCCATCATACGAATATGTGATGACTGCGCCAGCTACGAGATAATAGCCGACGAGCCAGTGTCACCTACATCAGAGCTGCCGACACACTTGATACTGCAGAACCACCTTCTCGAGACAGGAAGCGTGTACAAGGCCACGTTACACACACATCCTATTGAGCTTGTGGCCATGTCACACATACAGCGTTTCCTGAAGGGAGACGAGATGACTCGTGTGTTATGGTCTATGATACCAGAGACACTGGCTTTCGCTCCGCTCGGCATAGGCATAGTACCTTACGGACTGCCAAGCTCTGTCGAGCTCGCCAAGGCGACATTGGAGCAGATCAAGACACACGACGTGGTGATGTGGGAGAAACACGGTACCGTGGCTGTGGGAACAGACATCATGGACGCATTCGACCAGACAGACGTGCTCAACAAATCTGCCACGATATACATGACGGCAAGAGCCATGGGCTCAGAGCCAGACGGTATGACCGAGGCTGCGATGAAAGAAGTGCAGGATGTCTTCAACCTTCCTAAGAAACGTCCTTGCTGATAAAAATGTCCTCGCCGCATAATCAACGGACAACGGACAGCTCAACACAAAGTGAGTCGGTAGCCAAAAGGTTACTGACTCACTATTTTTCACACACCAAGGCGTTATCCCTTTTGTATTATAGATTGGCTAATTTGTTTGTTATAGTGTTAAAAGTGTAACTCCCCCAAAAAAAACAATATCAAAATATTGCGATAATGTTAAAAACATCTAACTTTGTCTAAAAATCTATGGGCAAAGCATAGATTTATATTCACATATATATATTATGCTATTGAACATTACTTGCGAATTTTGGAATATCGAAAGTAAGAGGTCGTGAGACTTAGGTTCCCCCTAAATGAAGTGACACACATTAACATTTCATTTGATTATTCCCGCACCGAGAGGTGTGGGAATATTATTTTAAAGAAACGTGTCACATCCTTCACCATCACACATCATTCCAACATCATTTGTGAGGCTAGCCATCACTTTTCTTACGCAAATAACAGTCCCTACCCTCCCAACACCTTATCATCGTAGGCGTGTAATGAACATGACGACATCATTCATACATGTCACGTCTTCAGCCCATCTGTTCATGCGTTCGTAGGCTGAACACGCAAGGTCATCTGTGCAAAAAATCATAACAAATAAGTATTGCAAATATTAGCGTTATATTGTTATTTCGCGATGTTTTTCAGAGCAAGAAAGAAAAAAAATTAACAATTATATGGGTAAACTTTATTTATTATTTTCTCTATTCACACTGTCACTAACATCAAAAGGTGAAGAACAAGACTCAACAAGGAACATACAACTATCTGAGATTGAAATAGTCTCAACAGTAAAAGAAAAAGGGTCACTGCGTCAGCAGCCTATGTCGGCAAGCAGACTGACATCAAAAGACATCGAGAGCAAACAGATTAAGTCACTGAAAGGAATAACATCGTTAGTACCTAATGTATTCATGCCTGACTACGGAAGCAAGTTGACCAGTGCAGTATATATAAGAGGAATTGGCTCACGCATCAACACACCGGCAATTGGATTATACGTGGACGATATGCCGTACGTGGACAAAACATCCTTCGACTTCACCCTCTACGACATAGAGAGTATCGATGTGATGAAGGGGCCTCAAGCCACTCTCTACGGACTTAACGCCATGGGAGGTATTATCAACGTACACACCAAGTCACCGATGAGACACCAGGGTACAGACGTGAGACTCGGATACGCATCGGGCGACAACCACCGTAACATCTCACTGTCACACTATCAGAAGGTGAATGACAAGTTCGCCTTCTCCGCAGCCGGATACTACGAGGGCAGTGACGGATTTTACAAAAACAGCTACACAGGAAAGAGTGTGGACGACATACAGTCCGGCGGAGGACGCATCCGCGGTATACTGCGTACTTCAGACAAGTTAAAGATGGAATTGTCAGCCGGTTACGACTATTCAGATGAAGGTGCATACCCTTATTATTATGTAGGCTCACTGACAGACACAGAGTCATACGCAGACAACAAAGACAAGATAACCAACAACAGAGAGCACAGCTACCGAAGAGGACTGTTCAACACAGGCTTCAACATCGAATACAAAAACGACGACGTGATATTGAGCAGTGTCACATGCTATCAAAACATCAAGGACAGGATGTACATGGACCAGGACTTTCTGTCGACAGACATCTACTCATTCTCACAAAAACAGAAAATCAACACCTTCAATGAAGAGCTGATTATCAAGTCCGCCAAAACATCAAGATGGGAATGGCTGAACGGAGTGACATTCATGACACAGTTACTTCACACAGACGCTCCGGTAACATTCTACGACGAAGGTAAGGAATGGCTACAAAACACCATTAACTCCAACATGCCTAAGATTATCGACATGGGCATCACCATAACCAACGAGGACAACCTCAACATGGGAGGCTCATTCGAGACTCCAACGCAGAACGCCGCCGTCTTCCACCAGTCCTTGTTCCACATCACCGACAAACTGTCGGTGATAGCAGGAGCACGTCTGAACTATGACCATAAGAGATTAGAGTATGACACCACGTCAATGCTCAAATACAGATTTGACATGAGCGCACAGATGGGTGAGTCACCAATAGAAATAACACTTAACAAGGAGGCGTCAGCCATTTATAATGGTAAGGTCAGCGACGACTATTTGCATGTACTTCCGAAAATAGCGTTCAAATACGACTTCGACAACAGCAACAATATCTATCTGTCTGTTTCTGAAGGCATGCGTTCTGGCGGATACAACGTACAGATGTTCTCTGACATCCTGCAGTCAGCATTAAGAAACGACATGATGAAACAGACACAGGAGTCACTGCTCGAAGAGATGAACAAGAATCCTAATGTGCCGGATATAGCATATATGATGGTTGAAAACTCCATTCCTGTCGGTGACAACCCTGATGTCAAGACAACAGTGACATACAAACCTGAGCTAGCGTGGAACTATGAGATTGGCACCCACCTTACAATGTTCGACCGCTCACTGATGATTGACGCCTCTGTGTTCTTCATGTCCACACGAGACCAGCAGATAGCGCGATTCACAGACTCAGGTCTGGGACGTATCATGGTCAACGCAGGAAAGAGCAAGAGCTACGGACTGGAGACATCAGTGAGATGGCATCCAACAAAACCACTTAACATAAATGTCAACTATGGTTATACTCACGCCGTATTCACCGACTACGACGGAGGAAACGGAAAAGACTACACAGACAACTACGTTCCTTTCGTGCCGGAGCATACAGTGAACTGCGAGGCTGCATACACTTTCAACATCAAAGACTCATGGTTGAACGGACTGACATTAGCTGTCAACTACACCGGCAATGGTAAGATGTACTGGACAGAGAGCAATAACGCTTACCAGAAATTCTACTCACTCGCAGGTGCCAGAATAGAGATCACGACCAAGTATTTCGACATGACTCTTTGGGGACGAAACCTGTTCGACACTAAATACAACACCTTCTATTTTGAGAGCATGAGCAGAGGATTTGAGCAACACGGCAAGCCACAACAAGTGGGAGTGGACCTGAAGTTCTCAATAAACTAATCACTATGTGAGTGGTTTAACGTCGCTTGCCGAAAAATAAAAAATCGTACATAAAAATATAAAAAAAATGTTTTTTCCGTGCAAGATATTCGGGATTCTAAGTTATGAAGATATAAACGCAATAATAATAAGAAAATTATCCGAATTTAGACTTCCCAAAAAACATCGCAGAAAGATTGGCCTATAATCATTTTGATGTATTTGAAACTTTTCATGTATGATTGTATGAAGAAAAGCGTGGGGACAATGTTCTCCACGCTCTTTCTTTTCCCGCACTCCGATGAAATCCGCCGAACCAATACCGTAGGTATAAGACACTAACACAAAAGGTAAAACACAAGGTGACAATAATTTACAGTTTTGTCGCCCATAGTCGAAAAAGGCATAAAACATCAGCGGAAGAACATTGCGGAAAGATTAAAAAGACAACCAAAATTCCAATCGGCATTAGCAATTTTCACTGTTCAAAACTCCTCTTTTTTCATTGACACTAGACAACGAAAAAATGACTTCCGGAATTTTCCCGTGGCTTATTCGGCGTCTGAAAATCTCAGGTTAGGACGATGAAAAGTTCAGGTTAGGATTTTTAAATTCTCAGACCTACGTATAGACTATATCCTAACCTAAGAATTTCAAAAAAGAGACCAAAAGTATTTAAACATCTTGTTTTAAGATTATCAGCAAGTTAACCTATTTTCCACAAAAAACAGGCATAGGAAATTTGGTTACACGCCTATATTGTCCATTATTCCCCCACTAAACTCATAGTTTCCGAAAGGCAAAACACACAATAAAACATTGACATTCACAACATTCAAAGAATAAGGAGTAAAAAAGCAGAAAAACAAAACGCATAAAGCACGTAAAAAGAGCTGACTCACAAGTGAGCCAGCTCATCGTTCATCATATTTTCACGAATAAAAAATAAAAACAATATGCGCATTGCGTATAAAGAAAATCCAATACTAAGTCAGAGAACGCACGTTGCTATTGAACAGAAAAAGAAGCGTAATACCTCTAATCGCCAATAGTAACGTTAATCACGTATTCACCTGTAGGAAGAACACCTACATGGAAAAACTTCATATTATCATCAGAAACAGCGAAGGATGAGAACACCACAGCATCATCGTCACAATCATATATCTCCACATGAACCACCATGTCATCATCACAAGGCACAACATAGACGTCATCGCAAAACCAAGACTCACGTAACAATTCATCCTTAACGGCAGTACGTTTCTTGCCTCCTGAAGGAGTGACAGATGAATATCTGCGTAATTCTACCAATTCAGTACCATTATCCGTCGCTGTCTCGTGTAATGAAATTAACGCAAAACCAGTGTAAGGTAAAAAAAGAAAAAACAACGATAAAAAAAATGTTCTCATAATAAAAAAAGGTTAGAATATAATTTAGACAAAAAGAATTTTCCGCCGGCCGTGCTCACAGTTAATGACCACAATATTTGAAACACCATCCTAAAAAAAGTTATTCAAGTATTAGACCGTATAACAGTAAGACAGGCCGCGGAAAAGAAGCAAGGTTAAATTTATTGTAGGGATAATGTCTGAAAGGACATCGGGAGAGATGTCCGTTTTCAAAACCAAACAAAAGTAAATAATGGGTGAGAGAAGTAGAAAAAAAATGTATTGCTATGTGGTAAGTATAAAATCCTAATGTGTTACACAGTCCAACAATCGCAATTAACAAGTGTTCATATCTTTTTACAAATAAAACGATTAAACACAATTAACAATAAGAAAAAGCATGTCACAACCCAATAAAGTCACTGTTATTTACAAATATTAAAAAAGACATCATGTCGTCAAAAGACAAGTCCGTTGAGTCTTATAAAATCATGTCATAAGAGCTATGATAACATGAATGAAAACAAATGATTCGACTATTATGGGTAATTAAATTAATTTTTTTTAACTTTGCATAACGAAAACATGTAATCATACATAAGTGACATGTATTTGTCCCATAAATAAAAGTCCAACTCAAGGAAAAAAGATGAGAGTCAGCATAATTACTGTCTGTTACAACAGAGAAGACACAATACGAGACGCTATAGAAAGCGTGCTCGCTCAGAATTACGATGACATAGAATATATCATCGTGGACGGCTCATCTAAGGACAACACCATGAACATCGTGAATGAGTACAGGGGACGCGTCACGAAAATCATATCCGAGATGGACCGAGGAATGTATGAGGCCATCAACAAGGGTATACGTATGGCTACCGGCGATGTCATAGGCCTGGTACACTCTGACGACATCCTTGTCTCACCAGACACCATATCACACATCGTCAACCGCATGAAAGAGACGGGTGCCGACCTGCTCTACGCCGATGGAGTGTATGTCAAACGAGACAACACTAACAAGATATGCAGGAACTGGGTCGGAGGTGAGTTCTCAAGAAATAAGATAAAATGGGGATGGCTTCCTCTACACACCACGGTATACATCCGCAAGGAGACAATGATGAAATATGGTCTTTACGATGAGCGCTTCGAGATCTCCGCAGACACCAAACTACTCATCAAATACCTGTTCAATCCAGACATCAAAGTGACATACCTCCATGAATACGTCATCAAGATGAGAATGGGTGGACTGTCGACCACAGGCGCACACATGAGCCATGTATGGGCTGAAGACGTGTTGCTCTATAAGCAATACGGGTTCAAACACCCGAAAATGCTGAAAGTCATGAAAATATGCTGGAAGATACCACAATATATCTCTGCGAGATTCATGAGTCTCAATGACATAAACAGATAGACACTACAGTTCTGACAACCTGACACGAGAAAACGAATAATACTGAGAAAGATAGTAACTAACCATAGATTTAACGTGAAAATTTACACTTAGTAATGGAAAAACTTAAGTTATTGGCGGCAGCCGCAGTCGCATTACACGCATTCACCATTCAGGCACAAACCTGGACTGATGTGACCGAGTGTTACATCAACAACCCCAACATGGACAAAGGATATAGTAGCTGGGCGACCTGGGGCGACCTACCTAATCCTCCGAGAAACGATTACAACTTCATTAATCTGTCTGGCAAGAGTTTCTACATGTGGCAAGACATCAGCGATCTTGTTCCCGGCAAATACAGACTGTCCTTACAGTCTTTCTACAGACACGGCACAGCCGCCGAAGACTATAGTGTGTACATTGGTGCCACGTCACTCTCCGACTATGAGTATTACTTACCTCAAATAAGCATTTACACAGATGACTCAGGAGACAACAGTGTCAGCAATGACGTCACCAAGAAAATTCCATGCCTGTCCTCAGCAGCCCTTGAGATACCGCTGGAGGGAACGACAGACATCGTCAACGGTAACCTGTACGTGCCGAAGAGCTACGAGGCAATCGCCAACTGGTTCAATGCCGGCTATTACGTCACAACAATAAACTTTGACATCAGCAAGGTCTGCGACGCCAGCTTGTCAGTATACAAAGGACTGACGATGTCGAACGAACTCATGGCTATCGGCGAGGGATTCAAACTGGAATACAGCGGTGACATCAAACACGTCACTTCCTTCGAGCTTTCTGACACGGAGACAACTCTCGTACCGACACAGTATAAGACAATACACGCTCAGAACTTCTTACCGAAAGACGCCACATTCAAAAATATCAAATGGATGTCAGACAACGAGTCGGTAGTCACCATAAGCAACGATGGTGTGATGAAGGCTGTAGCACTGGGCGAAGCGACAATAACGGCGGTCGCCATTCCTGAGGGTAAGGTCACGCAGACATGCCACGTTACCGTGGTAAGCCCGACCACACCTAACGATGTCAATCTGATTATCAACGAGATGCTTCTCGCAAACATTGACACAGAGATAGATCCGTCATGGAACTACGGCTCATGTGTCGAACTGTACAACCCGTCTAATGACATCGTAGGTCTGGACAGACTGTATGTGACAGACGACACGACGAATCTGACAAAGTGTGCGATGAAGCAAAGCAGTCTGTTCATACCGGCCAAAGGTCATGCACTCATCTGGTTCGACCATCATGACGACATCTTCTCTCCTTCTCAGATTGACATGAAGCTGAAATATAACGGAGGAACACTGTATATCACAGATGGTGTGAAGGTGGTAACAAAACAAGACTACCCTCAGTCAATAGGTCGCGCCTCATACGCAAGGACAATGGACGGAGGCGACACATGGAGCTGGACACCTACCCACACTCTCAACAAAAGCAACAGCACCGCCGCTTGGTACACTAATGAGCAAGTGGAGACACCGACAGTGGATGAGGACGGAGGCACTTTCACAAACGACACGACGATACACATCAGAGTGCCGGAGGGAACGTTCCTGACTTACACGCTAGACGGCTCAACACCTAAGTACAACTCAGCCAATATCATAAGCGCTGACACGACAATGACATTCTCAGGCAAGTCGGCAGTAATCAGACTCATGGCACATAAAAAAGGATGTCTGTCAAGTGAGGTGCTGACACGTACGTATATATATAAAGACAAAAACTATGTCTTCCCAATCATGGCGGTAACGTCTGACAGGGAGAATCTGTTCGGAGAAGAATACGGAATATTCGTGGGAAGAGGATACGGCAACGGAAGACCTGGTAACGGAAAAAGCTACAACTGCAACTGGAACGCAGACTGGGAACGTCCAGCGAACTTTGAGTACATAACAGACAAGGGCGAGTACGTGTTCAACCAAGAGGTAGACATCTCTTCATGCGGAGGATGGAGCCGCTCATACCAACCTCACTCTTTCAAGCTCAAGGCAGCGAAGTACTACAACGGACTAAACTCCATGGACTATCAGTTCTTCAGCAGCAAGCCTTACCAGAAACATAAGACCTTACAGATCCGAAACGGAGGTAACGACAATGAGGGACGTATCAAGGACGCCGCCATCCAGGAGGTGGTCAGACAATCTGGAATCAACGTTCACACTCAAGCTTGGCAGCCGGTACATGTGTTCATCAATGGTGAGTACAACGGAGTGATGAACATGCGTGAGCCTAACAATAAACACTACGCATACTCTAACTACGGATATGACACTGACTCTATAGACCAGTTTGAGATGTCTCCCGACTCAGGTTATGTACAAAAGGCAGGAACGATAGACAAATATCTCGAATGGTACACACTCTCCGAGAACGCTGACGACCCAGAGACATACGAGAAGATATGCGAGATGGTGGATATCGACGAGTATATCAATTATGTCGCTGTGGAGATGTATATCAAGAACTGGGACTGGCCACAAAACAACGTGAAGGGATTCAGGTCTAGAAACGACGGTAAATTCCACTTCGTGCTCTTCGACACAGAGCAGTTTAACAGCGGAAGTATCAGCAACCCTCTGATAACTTTCGCGGGCAAGCAGAATTACACGTTCGACTATCTGTACGGCACCGACCAGACACCATGGAAGACGGGAGATAAAAAGACTGAGGAGATAAAGTTCGTCACAATCTTCCTGAACATGCTCAAGAACGAGCAGTTCAGAAAACAGTTCATCGACGTGTTCTGCATCAACGGCGGCTCAGTGTTCGCCAACGCCAACGTGTCTGAGATTGTCAAGACGATGCGTGACTACATGAACACAGGCATGAAACTGACCAACAACAGCTCGTCATCAAGCGCCAACAGCGTCATCAACGCCTTCACCACAGACTACCAGAAGAGCATGGCAACATGCCTCGCCGCATACAAGCCAATGAACCTGAAGTCAACGTCAAGTATCAACTCAGCGAATTTCTCTTCTAACATAGCAGAAGGTGAGCTGTTCATAAACGACATCAAGGTTCCTACCGGTTCGTTCCTGGGTAAGCTCTACTTGCCTGCCACCATCAAAGCGGTAGCTCCAGCAGGATATAAATTCTTGGGATGGTCTAAGTTCAAGTTCGACGGCTCACCTATCATCAACACCGAACCTGAGATTGAGCTGACATCCAACACTAATTATCTGCATGCGAGATGGGAGAAGATGACTGAGGAGGAGATGATAGCTAATAACGTGGACACCACTGTTGTGGTGATCAATGAGGTCAGCGCAGCCAACGACGTCTTCGTCAGCGACTACTTCAAGAAGTCAGACTGGCTGGAACTGTACAACACTACAGATCAAGACGTAGACATCCGAGGTATGTATCTCACGGACAATATCAACAAGCCGGAGAAATACCAGATACCTGAAGATGATCCATACATAAACACCATCATACCTGCTCATGGCTACAAGGTTATCTGGTGTGACAAGAAAGACAATAAGTCTACCGCAATACACGCAAGCTTCAAACTTGACGCCGACAGTGGCGTTGTAATGTTGTCAAGAGTTAATGACAGCGAGATAGTTTTCTCTGACACATTACGGTATGTGGGTCATGAGGGCACTGAGTCGTTCGGAAGATTCCCTGACGGATATAAGCACAGCGCTATCATGTCAAGACCAACTCCCGGCTCCGCTAACATTTGCGACGCATACGTCTTGAGTCAGGCACGCTATGAGGTGGTGACAGGTGTGGAACAGATCACAGAAGCTGACGAGAATGGCCTGAACATCGTGTTCGTCGGCGACAACAGGGTTAACATAAAGAGTAACGATGGTAACATCAACACTGTCACCATATATACCACATCCGGCGCTCTCATCATGGAGGACACATTCAACAGTGACTTCGAGACCATAAACCTGAATGGTTTGCCACACGGCATGTATGTCATGAAGGTCACCGACGACAACGGAAACATGTCAACAGTCAAGTTCGTACTGAAATGACGATATTGTATAATAACAGAATAGGGCGTGTCTGAGACACGCCCTATTTTCATATCATACATCATCACAATTAACGTACGCTGTACTTGCTGAGAGAACCAGCAGTTCTGATCTCTGGAGTAGATGGAACAACGAGGTTGATAACCACTGTACCATTCTCGAGCTCCTCGGCAGCGTTAGAATAGAAACGGATAACACCGTTCTTGACATTGTAACGTACACTCTTCTCTGCTTTCTTGTCAAGAGCCACGAGGTTCACACCATAGGTGTCACCCTTAACGACACGTACACGTGCAGGAACGTCAATCTGAGCAACATCGAACTCGTTAACCTCAACAACGTTAGCGTTACCGTTTACGTCATACACAGCCTCTGTAGCTGTATAAGTAGTAACCTTTGGACTCTTAGCTTTCTTTGTAACTGTGTTAGCACTTGCTGCAACGGCCATTACCATTGCGAACGCAAAAACGAAACTCTTTTTCATAACCTAAAATCTTTTTACCTACGGGAATCAAGTTTCCCCAAAACTAAACAATCTTTTCTAATAACTGGTGTTTAACACCCTTATCTCTTTGTACGCTGCAAAGTTAAGCACTATTTATCATTGCGGACAACTATTCCCGCATAAAAAACAGAAAAAAGGGTGTTTTATTGACAATTATTAATCTCAACATTTATTCGTCAAGGTGATTTTCTGCTTATTACACCATTTTAAGATTCTCTCAGCACGTGTGATGACATAACGTTCTCTTTTCTTGAAAGTAAGACGTTAGCACTTATTTTTCATGGTGTCATATCACACCTATTATATAATAAGGTGAAAAATAGTCTCAGGGACTTTACTCGCATAAGACAGAAAGGTAATAACGTAAAGGAGACGACACATAAAGATACATGCCGGAAGGAAAGATGTTCCGTTCCGGCATGAATATCGATAAATATGTTCAAATAAAAGCTATGCTATTATAATACAGCCTTGAATCTCTCGATGAAGTCATCGACGTCAGCCTTTGTGAGACACAGAGGAGGAAGAAGACGCAACACGTTAGTACCAGCGCAGCCAGTGAAACAGTGCTGCTCCTTGACAAGGCGAGTACGTATCTCCTTATATGGCACGTCAAGCTCAATACCGATCATGAGTCCTTTGCCTCGCACCTCAGTCACGTGAGGCAGTTTCTCTTCCTTAAGACGCATGATGAAATACTCACCCACATTAGCGGCATTCTCAACAAGGTTCTCCTTCTCGATGATGTCAAGAACAGCCAAGGCTCCCGCACAAGCGAGATGGTTTCCTCCGAACGTTGTTCCGAGCTGACCATAGACTGGTTTGAACTTAGGACTGATCAGGAGTCCGGACATAGGGAAACCGTTGGATATTCCCTTTGCCACGGTGATGAGGTCTGGCTTGACATTGAAATATTGGTGAGCGAAGAACTTTCCGGAACGTCCGTATCCGCACTGTATCTCATCGCAGATGAGAACAGTATTGTACTGATTGCAAAGACGTCTCAAGCCTAACATGAAGTCACCTGTCACCATACGTATCCCCCCAACACCCTGGATACATTCCAGTATCACGGCACACACGTCACCCTTGCTAAGCTCCGCCTCCCATGCGTCTATATCATTTATCGGCAGATAAGTGACATGACCATTATTATTGATCGGAGCGATAATCTTCGGGTTGTTAGTAGCCTCAACAGCTAAAGACGTACGACCATGAAAGGCTTTCTCAAGGGAGAGCACACGAGTACGTCCATTGTAGAACGAAGCCAGTTTTAACGCATTCTCATTAGCCTCAGCACCTGAGTTGATGAGGAAAAGCTGATAGTCGTCGTAACCACACGCCTTTCCGAGACGACTAGCAAACTCTTTCTGTAACGGGTTCTGTACAGAGTTAGAGTAAAATCCTAACTTGTTCAACTGCTTGGTCATTGACTCCACATAGTGAGGATGACAATGTCCAACACTTATCACGGCATGACCACCGTAGAGGTCAAGATATTCTTGTCCGTTCTCATCCCACACATGGCATCCCTTACCATGATCTATGGTTATGTCGAACAATGGATATACATCAAAAAGATTCATATAGCATTAATAATTTTACTGTAAGCAGAACAATGCCTGTCTTACATTAAACATTTTCTATCAGAAAGCGCTTGCTTTGAGACCAAGTCCGGAGCGCTCATCAACAGCAAACATGATATTCATATTCTGGACTGCCTGTCCCACCGCTCCCTTGAGCAAGTTGTCAATAACAGACGTGACAACGACCTTTCTACCGAAGACATCCGTATGAACCAACGCCTTATTGGTGTTAACCACCTGCTTGAGGTCTAACGCCTTGTCTGAATAATGTGTGAAAGTCGCCTTCTCGTAGAACTCCTTATAAAGTGTTTGTACTGCCTCAGCAGACATCGGCTTATCGAGGGTGACCACCTCTGTGCAGAAGATGCCTCTGGCAAAGTCGCCGCGATAAGGTATGAAGTCAACAGTCACTCCGTCTTTGTCATATCCCTCATTGAGTGTGTCTATGACAGCTGGAGCGTCAGCGGGACGCAGCTCATTCAGTGTCTGGCATATCTCGTGTATATGCTGATGGTTAAAAAGCTTATATACAGAGAAATTATCTGAACGCCAAGAAAAATGAGTAGTCGCAGCCGGTTTCTGACCAGCTCCCGTGCTACCTGTTATAGCATTGACGGATATGTCTTTCGTGAGGAGGCCTGCTTTAGCCAACGGCAGCAGTCCCACCTGTATACATGTGGCGAAACATCCAGGATTGGCAAGATGCTGACATCCGGCAATAGCATCACGGTGAATCTCAGGCAAACCATAAACATAGTCGTGAGCACCCTTGATTCTGAAGTCCTGTGCCAGGTCGATAATTTTCACACTGTCTGGTATGGAGTGCTCCTTAAGGAACGCCTCACTCTTTCCGTGTCCGAAACAGAAGAACACTACATCGACCTTATCGAAAGGCATCTCATCAGTAAACTCCAACTCTGTCTCACCAATGAGTCCCTCGTGTACATCATACACCTTGTTGCCTGCATTCGACTCAGAATTAGCGAACACGATTTCCACAAAAGGGTGATTCAACAACAAGCGTATAAGCTCACCACCAGTGTAGCCGGCAGCTCCTAAAATTCCAACTTTAATCATTGTTACTCTTATCAATATTTGTACCAGGACGTTCTGAAGCTAACAACCAGATGAGAAGGTAGAAAAAGACACTAAGACCTCCGAAAAAGCAAGCACAGAAAACGATAACACGGACAATCAATGAATCAATCTCAAAATACTCCGCTAATCCACCGCACACACCGCCAATCTTCTTGTCAGTCGTAGAAAGATAGAACTTCTTATTTTCCATAAAACCTTTATTTACATGACACATATTATTACTTTTCCCGTCATCTTCGGCAATGCAGAACTGTTGACGTTAAGCACAAACACTTATCTCTCTTCGTTTGGATGAGCGAGGTAATAAGCGCGCAGGGCAGTACTTGTCACCTTGATGAATCCCTTGGCGTCCTCAGAAGACCATGCTTTAGCAGTCTCACCATACTCACCCAACTTATTCTTGACAAGGTCATTAGGAGAGTCTACGCCGACAGTCTGGAAACAGAGCGGTCTGAGTTCGAGAGTTACCTCACCAGTGACATTACGCTGTGAGCTTGTCAACATAGCCTCTATATCTGCCATCACCGGCTCCAGATACTGTGACTCATGCAAGAACATGCCGTACCAGTTAGCCACCTGGTCTTTCCAGTACTGCTGCCACTTTGAGAGAGTATATTTCTCCAAGAAGCGGTGAGCTCCTATGATGAGCATTGGTGCAGCAGCCTCGAATCCCACACGTCCCTTGATACCTATGATAGTATCACCGACATGGCAGTCACGGCCGATACCATAAGCGGCGCCGATTTCCTCTACAGCCTGTATGGCTGCGATCTTATCGTCATATTTCTTTCCATTCACTGAGCACAACTCACCTTTCTCGAAGCCTAGTTTGAGATACTCAGGACCCTCCTTTGTCGGGTGCTTCAGATACGCAGACTCAGGCAGTCCCTGCTTAGAGTCAAGAATCTCGCCACCACATATTGATGTTCCCCAAATACCCACATTGTAAGAGTATTTGAGTTTTGTGAAATCTGCGGAGAAACCGTTAGCGTTGAGGTAGTCGATTTCCTCCTGACGGCTGAGATTACCATCACGAGTGAGTGTGATTATCTCGACTCCTGGAGCCATGACGAGAAAAGTCATGTCAAAACGTATCTGGTCGTTACCCGCTCCTGTTGAGCCATGAGCGATGGCGCTTGCGCCAATCTCCTTAGCGTAACGTGCTATTGCCAGAGCCTGGAAGATACGCTCAGAGCTGACGGATATAGGATAGCAGTTGTTGCGTAACACATTGCCGTACACCATATACTTAAGCGATTTAGCGTAGTACTCCTGCGTAACGTCGAGAGTCACATATTTAGTCGCACCCAACTTATATGCGTTCTCCTCATTCGTTTTCAACTGCTCCGCTGAAAAACCACCTGTGTTAGCACATGCCGCATACACTTCGTAACCCTTCTCCTTCGCAAGATACATTACAGTGTAAGATGTATCCAAACCGCCGCTGAAAGCAACGACTACTTTTTTCTTTTCTGCCATATTCATTATTTTTTATCTTCAGCTATGAAGTACCCCCGACATCAACGACACATCCGCCAATCGGTCATACTATCGGCATCTCCATTGCCTGGTAATTGTCATTTTCTCTCGCCACTTCGCAATATGTCGCTCACCTGCGACCGTGGCGTAAATTTTTCTAGTAAGAATTAATATTTACGAGTGACTATACAATTTATCACATAAATCCTCTGAGCACCATATCCTTCATGACCTCTTGGAAAATCTCGATAGGTGTCGGTTCTCCCTTATGAGTATCAGGATCATAAAGCATACCTGTACAAATACAGAATTTTCTGTTTTTCATTTCCAGGATTGGGTGATTGACACATCCCTGGCAACTTCTCCAGAACGCCTCATCATCTGTCAGCTGATTGAAGCTCACAGGCACATAGCCCAATGAGGTGTTCATCTTCATGACAGCGTCACCGCTGGTGAGTGAGAAAATCTTAGCATGAGGCCATCTCACACGAGCCAAGGTAAACGTATGGTCTTTGATACGCTTAGCTATGTTCCTGCCCTGGTAGTCAGGATGCACTATCAGACCAGATGTAGTGACATACTGCTTATTTCCCCAGGTCTCGATGTAACTGAAACCAGCAAACGTGTCGCCGAACTCACCCTGCCTACTCGGGTCAAGTGCCAGCACGGCTTTACCTTCTTTCATCTTCGTAGCCACATATTCGTGAGTTCTCTCCGCAATTCCCGTTCCTCTTTTCTTAGCAGCGATTCTTATTGTGTCAAGAATCAGATCCACATACTTCTCGTGGCTCTCGTCAGCCACAATAACATTAATTCCGTCTTCGTACAACATTTTACTTATAACCTTGAACCTGGATATACAGGTACTATTGTTCTTAAATTAGCCTCAAAAATATTCTTGTCACACCCTTCCTCAAGAGCCAGCATGATGGTATCGTCACCGGCAATCGTTCCTATCACCTCGGAAAAGTTTGCGTTGTCAATGTCCGACGCCAGTCCACTCGCATATCCCGGTCGTGTCTTAATAACTGCCAGATTACCGGAGTACCTTATGCTCATGAAACCATTTCTGACAGCACTACCAGCTTCCCTGTGTTCACGAACCCTCTGATAATAAGGATTGGACGGCAACATATATATAGGCTTGCCATGCGGAGAGTTACCTTTGATAACCTTCAACAACTTCAGGTCTCTCGAAAGTGTGGCTTGCGTCAGCACATGTCCCAACTTAGACAACTCTGACAACAATTCCTCCTGACTTCCGATATCCTTATCAGAAATAATGTCTTTTATAATATCAAGTCGTGATTGTCTCGCCGTCATAACGCATATTTATTCATTCAGACTGCAAATTTATACACTAATATTAAAACAACAACACTTTTATGCGTATTTTTATGCATTACGCACGTATATTTATAAAAAAATGGAGTGAATCACGTATTTTTATGCACACAAAAAAAAAGAGAACGTTGGAGAGTCACTCCACCGTTCTCTTTACACCTTATATGTATGTATCACAATTCCGTCTCACCCTCAATAAAATCCTCCACATACATATTCTCGCCATCGAACACCGCGAACGTGAACAATGTCATCCACTCACCCAAGATAACCAGTCGCGACGAGTTACCGAGCAGAAGGTCAAGCTCAATGTGACGGTGTCCGAACAGGAAATAGTTGATAGAAGGATGTGACTTGAGATAATCCTTTGCATACAGAATCAGTCCCTCCTTATCCTCACCCTGATAAGGTTCCTCACCATTGTCCGGCGCGCTGTCATATCCCACGATCTTACTGACATTCTCAAAATCCCTTTTCTCATCTATGTTAACGCCCTTTCTCTTCATCCTGCTATGCCTTGCCCAGTTCAGTCCGAAGTTCACGAACAAGTCAGGATGGATACAAGTAACTATCTTCTTCAAGATTCTGCTTTTGAAACAAGAGAACATGAACTGAGTCTTCCAGTTGTGGTCGCGATAGTCGAGCCCGTCTCCATGAGCGAGGAAGAACTCCTTACCACATATCTCGCACACACACGCCTGTCTGTGGAGTATCACACCACACTCCTTCACCAGATAATCGCCCATCCACTGGTCATGATTACCCACGAAGTAATGAACGTCGACACCCAGATCCGTCAACTCAGATATCTTTCCGAGAAAACGGGTGAATCCTCGCGGCACAACCTCCTTGTACTCAAACCAGAAGTCAAACATATCTCCAAGCATATAGACCGCTTCAGCCTTATACTTTATCTTATCCAGAAAATTCACCAGTCGACGTTCCTGTGTTCGCTGATGTTTTATCGCTCTGCTTCCGAGATGAGCATCACTAATAAAATAGTAGTTCTTCATAAGAAAACGCTATTTGAGTTGTTATAACCCGTATCACATGAAACCGAGGTCGAGTTTCGCCTCCTCACTCATCATGTCCTTTGTCCACTCCGGTTCGAACACGACCTCCACATTGGCGTTACGCACTCCGTGAATGCTGATGAGCTTCTGGTTCATATCCTCCAGAATGAAGTCAGCCGCCGGACAGTTGGGAGCCGTGAACGTCATGTCGATATTGACATCGAAAATATCCTCGTCCTCCGGTTCTGCCGCATCAACGACGTCAATCTTATAAATCATACCCAAGTCATATATATTAACTGGTATCTCAGGATCAAAAACCGTCTTGAGCATCTCAATAACTCTATCCTCTATTATCGCCTTATCAATCATACACTTTTATTTATATACAGAAAATATCGAATTCACACACACTTACTTGATGTCACGTCTCGTCAGAGCTTTCCGTTCTCCGCATACGAGTAATAGTCGCCATCAGTCACTATCACATGGTCGATAAGTCTGACACTCATCACCTGTCCTACCTCTTTCACCCTGTTTGTGAGCTGGTTGTCAGCATTACTTGGTCTCAGGCTTCCACTTGGATGGTTATGTATCAGGATGAAGCAGGTGGCTCCGCAAACGACTGCATGTCTCATTATGACTCGCGGGTCAACGGCAGTCTCCGTCAATCCTCCCCTGCTGAGATGCACACACTTGAGTATTCTGGCGTCATTATTGAGCAGTATGGCCCAACTCTCCTCATGACTGAGGTCCTGAATCCTCGGGTGTATATATTCGTAAGCAGACCTCGCATCCTTGATCTGTGCCAGACTATCCGCCCTCTCGCTCAGCCGTCGTCGTCCAATCTCAGCAGCCGCCACAATGCTCACCGCCTTCGCCTCGCCAATCCCCTTGTAGCACATCAGCTGTTCGACAGACATCTTTGACAGCACCATCAGCTTATCATCGCAGTCTCTCATCAACTCTCTCATCAACTCCACGGCTGTCTTATTTGTCGTGCCCCCACCGATGATTATCGCCAGCAGCTCAGGCACAGACAATGCCTCCGCACCAGACGCCAACAATTTTTCCCTTGGACGTTCTTTTTCAGACATATCCTTAATCGTTTGATGCTTATACGCCGGCTCCATCACCACGTCATTGAATGGTTTAAACTTCTTACTTATCATACTTCAAAATTCGTTCAGGTTACAAAACATTCGCTCAGTCATAAAAATTGCGTTCGAAGGCCGCAAACTCGCTCTTTCCCAGGACACACCTGAGCCACCACGCTTTCAGGAATCCCAGTCCGTATCCCACCAGCTGCACATAAGCAGCCGCCACACAGAGAACGCCGATCCACAGATTTCCATGTTTGTGTGCTGAGTGCGAAAAAATCAGAAGAGCATATAACATCAACGGTACCAAAGGTAACAATGCGGTCTGAGGTGTCACGCATCCATGTCCTCCGCCTGCCAACGGGACAACTGCGAGAACGACAGAGAGCAACACCAACGATATCACACCGACCGTGAACAGCATAGGCAACGTATGCACAAGCTTCATTGTCCCTGGATGTCTTTTCTCCAGATTTATCCTCGCTATGCCAGAGTTGAACACCTGCTTGAAAAATTTCCTCAGGTCCGTGCGTCTCTTATGCCACACCCACGCCTCAGGAAAGAGTCGGCATGTATATCCGTTCTCAAGTATACGGTAGCTGAAGTCGATATCCTCTCCAAAACGCATGTTAGAGAATCCCGTCATCTTCATATACACCTCACGTTTAATTCCCATATTGAATGAGCGCGGGTAGAACTTGTCGAGTTTCTTTTTTCCGCCCCTTATTCCTCCTGTCGTGAAGAACGAGGTCATGGAATAGCTTATTGCTTTCTGAATATCCGTAAAAGACTCATGAGCGGCGTCCGGTCCTCCGAAAGCGTCACAGTCATGTTCGTCAATCTCTTTCGTCACGGCTTCCAGATAACCGTCTGGCAGGACGCAGTCAGAGTCGAGTATTATGACGAACTCGCCCTCAGACTTCTCCACTCCATAGTTTCTCGCAGGTCCGGGTCCTCCGTTCTCCTTGAAGAAATAGCGGAGGTTCATCTTATCAGAATATTTCTCACAAACCTTCTCGGCCGTCAGTGTCGAACCGTCTTCCACCACGACAACCTCAAAGTCCTTCTCACTCTGTGAGGAGAGACTGCCCAACAACTCATCCAGCTCATCAGGACGATTATATACTGGTATGACAACAGAATATCTCATTATTCAAAATACAGTGTTAGAACTATCATCTTACTATGTGCTCCGTCGACAGAGTTGGTGTATATCAACATACTCTTGTCCGTCAGGTCGTCACGTTTCTTACTCACAATGTTACAAAGTCCGTAACAAAACTTCAGCTCAGGAATGAACTTAAACCAAGGCGCATAGAAATCACATCCTATACCAGCCTCGAGATAACAGTCGAAGCTCTTAAGCAGAATCTGATTTTGCCTTTTGATGGTCATGTCAAGCACTGGGTTGACACCCGCCATCACGTACGGTCGGTAGTTGTTGAATCGTTCCGCCGCATATTTCAGGTCAAGCGGTATAGAGATGTATGTCGATTTCATGGTCATGTAGCTTCGTTCCTTCGTTGTCATATTCCTGAACGACAAGTTCTTTGTGCCGAAGTGCATGGTAGGGACAACACGCAGGGACAGGTGCTCCGTCAAGTACATATCTCCCAATATGCCGACGCTGAACCCCGGCTCGTAATTCGGTTGTTCCACGAACCACTGGTTACCGTCCTCGTCCGTATATCCGTTTTGTTTGAACTCAATGTCCTGCAGATGTGTTCCGAAGAGAAAGCCATAGTGAAACCTGCGCTGGTCAATATACGGCCTATTCATCACCTTTCGCGTCTGTGCCGTCACACATGTCAACACACACATAAAAAGGACGAGCACCGCTGTCAGTCTCACGCCGATATGTTTATTTTCTTTCTTTTCCATTGAGTCATGCCTGCAAGAAAACACGTCTTTTATTTTGACGGATTAACTCTTTACAGTAACTTTGCGCAAAGTTAAGAAAATAAAGTGAAGAACAGTAATAAGAGCATGACAAATTGCCCACAAGCAATTTACCGTCCCTACTACGTTCTCACCACAAAACACAGACGGAAACATGAGAATAACGGTTATCGGCGCCGGCAATATGGGTGGCGCACTTATTCACGGATGGGCCAAGAGCGGTAAGACGGACGGCATCACCGTGTCGGACAAGAACGTGACACTATTGGAAGATTTCAAGAGACTATACCCACAGGTTAACGTCACAACAGACAACATCGCAGCGGTCAAAGACGCAGACGTGGTGATTTTAGTAGTAAAACCTTGGCTGATGTCTCTGGTCATCAACGAGATTAAGGATCACGTGGACCTGACCAGGCAGATTGTTGTCAGCGACGCGGCTAACTTCACCACCGACAAGCTGGCAGAAGCTTTCGGCAATGAGAACGGCAATTTCTTTTACGTCATACCTAACATAGCGGCGGAGTTTGGAGCAAGCATGAGCTTCATTGCGAAGGGTGTCAAGACAGACGACAAGAGCGTCGATACTGTCAAAGGACTATACGACATTGTCGGCGACACGCTGGTGGTGACAGAGAATCTGGTTGGTCCGGGAATGATGATGGCCTCATGCGGTATCGCCTATGTCATGAGATACATACGAGCTCAGATGGAAGGTGGATGCGAGATGGGATTCTATCCGAAACAGGCTCTGCAGATTGCATTACAGACCATGCAGGGAGCCGTGAGCCTGCTGAAAGAGACTGGATGGCATCCGGAGGAGGCTATCGACAAGGTCACCACTCCTGGCGGAGTGACCATAAAGGGACTGAACGAGCTTGACCACTCCGGTTTCAACTCAGCCGTGATACGCTCACTGAAAGCAGGACTTAACAAATAACGGGACGAACGTACAAATTACGGGAAACAAAAAAAGTTGTGCTTGCGCACAACTTTTTTTTAATAAACCAAGTGTGAATTAGTTGCCTGCAGCGATAGCACCTGCTGGACATGCACCCTCACATGTACCACAATCCACGCAAACGTTTGGATCAATCTCATACTTGCTATCACCCTCTGAAATAGCACCTGCTGGACACTCACCTGCACAAGTACCACACATCACACAATCATCATTAATTACGTAAGCCATAATGTTATTCTTTTAAGCGTTAAACTTAAGCACGCCCCGGATACCGTAAGTCTAAAACACCCGCATCGCCCAAAGTGTTGAAATCACATCTCTGACATCAACGGCGTTCCATTGTAAGCTACTCTAAAAAAACTCACCGGAACATACCCATATAATCTCTAACTCATACAATGTTATGATGCAAAGGTATAAAAGTAAATGATACGTACCAAATTTTGAGTATAAATTTTTAATGACAGAGAATAAAAAACGCCACCACACATACTCACTAATAAGTATCAGACAGAAAAAGAATACACAAAACTGCTTAGTAACATCAAGTCTCAAAAATTACACATCCTGGCTTCTCATCACAAACATCCAGACTTGCCACAATAACGTCTGTCATCTTCCCTTTCTACTATGTCGGCAATCGACAAAGAATACGCAGAAGAGCCGCTTTCTCTCGCTATCGGCATGGTGAAATAAGAGAAAGCGGCTCATCAGTCATAAGCTTAGGTCACCGACCACACTGTCGTAGCGTCACGCTCTTCAAGCAGACGTTATTCCACACCTTATAGTTTTGACGGTCTTCCATGAGCAGAATTAAAAATTTCTTTCTCTATTTCTGTCTGATAAGTATCATAATACATTATGCAATCCGAAGTCTTAGAAATATACAGACCTGTGCACTTTGGCTTGCGATCCGGCTCGTCAAAATACAGGCATCCTTCGTGAAGCATAAGAAGATAGCCTTCTTTATTTTGAGTTATTTTAACTATTCCTGCTTTTGCATTGAAAACCAGATCAATCTCACCGTCATGCAACCACAGGATGCTTAGCACAGATGCGTCAGGATTGCAAAAGAATCAGTGAGAAAATGTCTTCAATATGTAATACAAATATCACTCTCTTCTCTTTTACATAGTCGTCCTTTGAAAACTATTTAATTATTTACCAATCAACAAAATAATAGTTCGAAAATTTGCATATGTCTACAAAATTTCGTATCTTGTGCACATAAAATCTTGCAATTCTGTTATGTATAAATCTTCTGGTAACGTCCGACAGTCATCTCTTTTCTGGGACTTAGAGTCTATGCTCGATTCAAAGCACCCTTTGTACAAATT
>FLNY01004009.1_pt1 | contig 47635 bp, 49 predicted proteins | sample 1140381 | NCBI WGS metagenome assembly FLNY01 (sample SAMEA3878172, study PRJEB12797) | bioreactor metagenome | biome: Moose rumen | place: Sweden | collected 2011-10
AGTTTGCAAAACTTTGCAAACTCCTATTAAGTCGCTGACACTCAGAGTGTCGCTATGAAGTCGTCCCAATCGCGACTACCACCTTTCTTCTGGAACACTTTCTGGTACAATCGGCTTCGTATGCTGCTGATGGTGGTCGCATCTTTGCACATCACGGTGGAAATGTCCTTCAGGGGAATCCTCAGTTTCAGCAGTAGCGACACTTGGTATTCTACATCTGACAGGCGGAAGGACCGTAGCGTAGTGGCGAAGTCGGGATAGACGGGGCGCAGGGCTTCCTCCATCTTCTGCCACTCGTCGGTCGAGAGCCGCCCCGTGTCCTGTATGCGCTGCCTCAGCGTGACATAGTAATCGGAATTGAAGAAATCGGCAGCCACCTCTGCCCGGGCGTCGGCCACCTTCTTCGGCGTCAGCTGGTTGCGCTGCTCTATCTCATGCAGCCGCTGCTCTATCTCTTTCTTCTTCCTCCGCATCAGCCAGCCATAGACACCGAAGGAGAGCGCAATGACGCAGGCCGCACCAATCGCCCACCAGAGCAACTTCAGCCGCCACGCATACTCCTTACGGCTCAGTGCCATCAGGAACGCCTCCATGTCCTTGGCCTGCTGAATCATCTCCACGCGGCTCACTTCGGCGATGCGGTCGCGCTCGCTGTCGGTGATGCGTCGCCAGGTCTCCGTGATGCCATGCCAGCGGACGGTCATGGAGTCCGCGCTGTGAATCGTGGCATCCATCGTGTTGCCGCACTCTATATACAGCCCATCCCGTACCTCCCATGTCGCCGTGTGCTGCGGAAACAGGTGCTCCTTGTCGCCCTGCCGCTGCATATAGACCAAATAGTAAGTACCGTCGTCGGAATATACCTTATAGGAACTCTGGCCTATCTCATTCGGATAGGTCACTATGGTGCTATCGGGCAGCACTTCATGCTCCCGCATCCACACTCCCGTGAGGTCGTTCTCGGCAGGATGGGAAGTGCAGGCAATAAGCAGCACTACCGTAGTGAGTGTCGTAATAAATGCTCTGATGGTATTATATTGCTTGTTCTGTTGGTGGGTCATAGTGTCTTTTCTTCTGTTTCAAAGTTTCGTTACCTGTTTGAAAAAGCCTCCCCGCCGCCCGTCGCGACAAGCAAACGGGGAGGTGCCTCATAGAAACTTGGCGTTTATTATTGCCACAGTGGTTCACTCTCCCATCCACGGGGGAAGCCCATCATGGAAGGTTGCACACTTGGATATTTTGTCAGAAGAGATTTGAAGTCCTGAACAAACGTGTTCTGGGGATTGATGCTATTGAGCCAGTAGGCGATGCAGCAAAGTTGAGGATAAAGGCGGTCGTTGGGAAAATTGAAATTGCTTATCCACCGCTGACGCATTCGTGAAGTTATCTTTGGACGCACGGCAAAGTGTGCGTTCCAGAGCCTTGCATGATGAGCACAATAGTTGCGGACGATAGTGAGACTTTCCAGCCAACTGCGAAGATACTCATGCTGCGGCATGTCGAAGTCGCGGGCCACACGTTTCATCAAATCGAAGTCGTTCATGTTCTTGTACAGTTTTGACAGCGTGCCGAAAGATGCGACTTCGAGCGTCTTCCACGATGGCGGGAACTCTGGCGAGTCGTACTTTCGGAAATGCTCTTGAATGAATTCATCATGGCATCGCGTCAGCTCCATGCGCAGTGATTCCAAATTCTTGTTGAAGTGATACTCATTTGCAGCAAGCGAAGCATCCATGAACCAGAACGGGCCGTATGTCATGGCAAAGTGCTGGTTAATCTTCGTCCTTGATGCAATCTCAATGTGTTGCAGCGCATTGAATACGAGCGAACGGAGTTCGGAATCGAAAGTGTACAACGACAAGACGGCAGAGAAATAACTGCCGCTACGAAAGCGATGTATGCGGCTATTCTCTTCCATGACACGCCAATAACTGGCAAGACGAAAGTAACTGATTTGACTGAGAATACGCAAAGCCGCATTCTCATCTTCAAAGGTAAGCCCTCGCTGTTTCAGTATGTTTATCTGCTCGGCGAGGGTGATAGGCTGTTTGGTATATTCCATATACAAAAGAAACGTCCCACCCTGGTCCGCTGGTCTTGCGACGAGAAGCGTGGTGGGATTTGTTGCTGCAAAGTTACTGCTTTTCTCTGGACTGACCAAACATTTTGAAGGAAAATGATTGTGAGGTGGCACATTTTTATGTCTTTTTTGCAGTTTTTTCTTAAACTAGTTTTAGAGTTGCACACTTGAAGGGCTGTTTTTGATGAGGCTAATGGCTTCACAGACGACCGCTATTTCGAGCTTCGTCTGATGGCCTTGCATAATGCCTGAATCACGTCATTCTTGCGAAGCCTCAAGGTTATAAACATTTCATTTTTCAACTTTAACTTCAAATTTACTAAGGTTCTAATAATCAAGGTGTTTGAGTTTTCAAATTTTTTGTTACTCGCATGTTACCTTGAACTTTAATGCTATTTATTTATGCTGAAACACAATAAGTTACAAAAATTATAAACTTACCACTTCTAAAAATTCAGTGTTATTATGAAAAAGTTAAATTCTGTATTTGCGATTTTAGGTACAGCAGTGCTTGCCTTGTCGCTGACCGCTTGTGGCGGAAAAAAAGAATCAAAGATTAGTAAAAACGGCGAATTGGAAGGTGAGATTTCGCTCTCAGGAGCTTTCGCTCTCTATCCTCTTGCTGTACAGTGGGCAAGTGAGTTCCAGAAACTCCACCCTGGTGTAAAAATCGACGTATCTGCAGGTGGTGCTGGTAAGGGTATTACAGATGCTTTGGCTGGAGTTGTAGACTTCGGTATGGTGAGTCGCGAACTCAGCGATGCAGAAATCGAACGTGGCGCTGTCGGTTTCGCAGTAGCAAAGGATGCTGTGGTTCCTACTATCAACACTAAGAATCCTGCTTTCGAGAACCTTAAGAAACATGGTGTTACTCGCGACGACCTCATTGCTGTATGGATTAAGGGCGAGAAGAAGACTTGGGGACAGTTGGCTGGTACCAGCGACAAGACTCCGGTGTCTGTCTATACTCGTAGCGATGCCTGTGGCGCTGCAGAGACTTGGGCTTTGTATCTGGGAGGAAAACAGGAGGATCTGCTGGGAACTGCCGTATTTGGTGACCCTGGTCTGGCTGCTGCTATCCAGAAGGATGAGAATGGTCTCGGACTCAATAATATCGGTTATGCTTACGACACCAAGACTGGAAAACCAAATCCTGGCATTGCTGTGGCTCCTATTGATGTGAATAATAACGGAAAAATTGATCCAGAGGAGGACTTCTATGATACAAAGAAGGATATTGTGGCTGCAATTGGTGACGGACGCTATCCTTCACCTCCAGCTCGCGATCTTTATTTCGTATCGAAGGACGTGCCTACTGATACTGTCGTTGTTGCCTTTCTGGAGTATATCCTTACCGAAGGACAGAAAGAGAATGGTCCACAGGGATATATAGAAATTCCTCAGGATAAATTGGATGCAGGACTCAGGAAGCTGGGTGTGAAAGAATAACCAATCATGAAGAAAAACAATCGTTTGCTTAAAGACCGTATTGCAGAGCAGCTGATGGCCATTATGACCATCAGCAGCCTGCTACTTGTAGTGGCAATGGCTGTAGGACTCTACCTGAAGTCGGTACCAATCCTGCAGGAGCATTCTCTGTGGGATTTGCTCACGGAGGGCGAGTGGCGACCGATGGCTGATAAGTTCGGCTTTTTCCCTTTCCTTATGGGTACGCTTTATGTGTCGCTCCTGGCATTGGGCATCGCTATTCCTATTTCGTTGCTTATGGCTATCTACCTTACGGAATATGCTCATTCGGTTGTGAAGCGATACGTCTTTCCGTTTCTCGACATTTTGGCTGGTCTGCCCTCGGTCATCTATGGCGTGTGGGGTATGTTGGTCATCGTACCATGGGTGTCGGATGTGGTAGCTCCGTCGTTGCGTCACGACAGTAGCGGTTACACGGTGTTGGCTACTGGAGTCGTACTTGGAGTTACGGTCATTCCGTTGTTGGTCAGCCTGTTTATTGAGATATTCAGCAATGTAGGTCGCGAAATACGTGAGGCTGCCTGGTCGTTGGGTGCTACTCGCTGGCAAACTACCAAGGATGTCATCTTGCGTCAGACTGCTCCTGGAGTCATTGCTGCCGTAGTGCTTGCTGCCAGTCGCACGTTGGGCGAGACCATTGCCGTCATCATGGTGTGCGGAAACCTTGCCATTGTTCCTTCGTCTCTGCTTGATGCCTGCTATCCTATTCCGGCACTTATAGCGAATAATTATGGCGAGATGTTGTCGTTGCCCCTTTACGAGAGTGCGCTTATGTTTGCTGCGTTCATCCTCTTTTTTGTAGTGTTGGGTTTCAACCTGTTCTCACGACTTGTATTACGTAAAATGGAAAACAAATGAAACGAGCTATAGTAATAGAAAAAATATGGAAGACTCTTATGTATGCCTCCATCGCTTTGGTGCTCTTCTTCGTGGTCAGCGTCATCTGGTCGGTGTTCCGTCGCGGACTGCCTGTGCTCTCGTGGGAGATGGTGTCGTCGCTTCCTGGTGGCGGTTTTTATATAGGTAAGGAGGGCGGGTTTCTTAATGCCATTGTCGGTTCAATCTATATTGTTGGTGGTGCTACTGTGTTGGGACTCCTCGTTTCCATTCCTGTGGTGTTCTACCTTAATGTATATTTAAAACCGCATTCCAAACTGGGTGTCGTGGCACGTCTTGCCTACGACATACTTTTTGGCATTCCCAGCATCGTTTATGGTGCTTTCGGATTTACTATCATGATATTCTTCGGACTTCGTACCTCGTTGCTCGGGGGTATCATCGTTGTTACACTGCTAATAATACCTATCTTCATCCGTTCTATGGACGAAGTGGCGAAGACCATTCCGCAGGACATTCTCGAAGCTGGTTATAGCCTCGGTTCTACACGTCTGGAGACAATAACCGTAGTAGTGCGCCAGATAGCTCCTGCAATAGCTACAGCCACTTTGCTTGGCATTGGTCGTGCCATAGGCGATGCCGCTGGAGTGATGTTTACAGCAGGCTTTAGCGACTCCATTCCAACGAGTCTGACGCAACAGACAGCTTCTTTGCCGCTTAGTGTGTTCTTCCAACTCAGTGCTCCGCAACTCGAAGTGCAGGATCGTGCCTATGCTGCAGCTGTAGTGCTTACAGCCATTGTGCTTATACTTAGCTTGAGTGGCAGATTCATTATGAACCGTTTTTCACGCAATAAAATTTGAGTCGGCATACCAAACTTAAGGTATGCGATTTACTAGTTAAATGGTATTGCACAAACCACCTGAATCACCGTAACTTTGCACCCGAAAACAAAAAACTTTTAAACTTCTTGAACTTTTAAACTTTAAAACCACATATGAGTATAGCAATAAGTATTCCACATATTTTTGGTACCGATTTTACTCAACGAGTACCTTGGACGGTTCATATACCATTTGTTGTAGATAGAAAATTCCCTCGTTTGGAAGACACTCATCTGACAACCCGCAATTTGAACATACGCATAGGCGACACCCACATTCTGAAAGATGTGAATGTGGAGATTCCTCAAAACAAAATCACTTGTATCATAGGTCCTTCAGGTTGTGGAAAAACCACCCTGTTGCGCACCTTCAACCGTCTGGTCGATTCTATCGAAGGTGTAAAGATTGATGGTCAGGTAAACCTTGGCAAACAGGATATTGTTGCTGCCAATGCAGGACAGATGTCAGAACTGCGTCGCAACATAGGTCTTGTGCCTCAGCGCCCTTGTCCGCTGCCTATGAGCATATATGACAATATTGCCTATGGATGCCGCATTCATGGAGTGCGCGGCAAACGCAAACTCGACCTTGTCGTGCAGCACTACCTTGAGGCTGTGGGACTGTGGAACGAAGTGAAAGACCGACTTCACTCGCCTGCCAATAAACTTTCTGGAGGTCAGCAACAGCGACTCTGTCTTGCACGTTCGCTTGCCGTAGAACCCAGCTACCTGCTTGCTGATGAATCGACAAGTGCGCTCGATCCTATTTCCAGCAAAACCGTCGAAGATCTGTTTGTAAAACTCAAACGCGACTATTCCATCGTGATGGTTACACATACCCTGCGTCAGGCACAGCGCATAGCCGACTACGTCATCTTCATGTATCTTGGAGAGGTGATAGAGCAGGGCGATGCAAAAGAAGTATTCAGTAACCCCAAGCATGAACTCACTAAAACTTACCTTAACGGAGGCATCAGCTAACCTTGTAAATATATGAAATATTCAGAATCATCCCGTCTCCCTATTCCTAACGAAGAACCGCAAAACTGGCGGCGAGCTCTTCTCGAAGTCCTCGGCGCACTTCTTGTACTACTTTTGGGTCTTCTACATAATGGTGTTTTTTAAAGCACGACAATAAAGAGCTGACATTTTTGTCAGCTCTTTGCATTATTTAAAAAATGTAGTACCTTTGCAACGAAAGATACATTACCGATATGATGAAAGCTACAGTGTTTTTTGTTCTTGTTCTGTTGAGTGCTGTTGCGCAGGGTTCTGTGCTGAGTGGCAAGGATAATGATCAGAAGGTTGTTTCGGTGCCACAGAAGGAGTATTTCACTCTTTGGAACGAGTGTGCGGCATTGAAGACTCTTGAGGAGTTTGTAGCTGATGTGACTAATCCGAGTTCGAGCAATTTTATCCGGGTGGAGGATCGTATTGCAACGTTTGATATGGACGGTACGTTTATAGGGGAACTTTATCCGACTTATTTCGAATATAATATGTTGGAGTATCGTGCTCTGGATGACCCTGAGTATAAGGATAAGGCACCTGATGATGTGAGAGAGACTGCACAAGAGATTCGTGATTTTGTGCGTCAGGGTAAGGCACTGCCCAGTCACTTTGATATGAAGCATGCTCATGCTGCAGCTATGGCTTATGCAGGAATGACTCTTGCTGAGTTTGATGCATACGTGAAAGCTTATGCTGCTAAACCGGCTAAAGGGTTTAAGGGTATGACCTACGGACAGAGTTTCTATAAACCGATGTTGGAGGTGTTCGATTACCTGAACGATAATGGTTTTACGTGTTATGTTATTTCCGGTTCTGACCGTTTCATTTGTCGTTCTCTGGTGGAGTCGCTTGGTATTGAACCAAATAAGGTTGTCGGAATGGATGTGTGTCTTATGTCAAATAAGCAGGGGGATAACCCAGGTGTTGACTACACTATGGGTAAGGATGAGTGTTTGGTGCGCACGGACAGCCTGATTATAAAGAATCTGAAGACTAATAAGGTAAGACAGATTTCGCAGGAGATAGGTAAGGTGCCTGTGCTGTCGTTTGGTAATAGTAGCGGTGATGAGGCTATGCATAATTATTGTCTGAGTAACAAGAAGTACCGTACTGCTACGTTTATGCTCGTTGCTGATGATGATGCCCGTGACCATGCAAACCTGGAGGAGGGGGCTCGCAGGGAGAAGAAATGGCGCGAGGCTGGTTATAACGTTATCTCTATGAAGAATGATTTCCGTACTATTTATGGACAGAGTGTTGAGAAGACAGAGTTTGTTTTCCCATAATTAGTAAACTGTGAGGTTAAATAAAGTTAAATTTTGCGGTTTTTAGGTGTTTTTGTTGGGTGGTGAGATTTTTTCTTGAATAAGATTTGTGTTGTTCAGCAGATTTTTCGTACCTTTGCACCACTTTTTGGAGTAGTGCGCGCCCTATATGGGTGCAAGTATTGTCTGCGCGCATGGTCGCAAGGGTAATCGAAACACGAAGTATGCTGTAGTAGAATAGGCTGCCATAAAGGATTTTTATGTTGGGTCGTGATGACCTTTATGTAAGATGACAAGGTAAAATGGTGGTAGGCTACGAAAGCGAAGCAGCCGGAATGTGGATAGAGAATGATGAGCTGCTTAATGGATTTGAATTAAAATAGTAATAATATAATTTAAAATTTTAACAAAATGCCTACTATTCAACAATTAGTAAGAAAGGGTCGTAAGGTGTTGGTGGATAAGAGCAAGTCGCCTGCTTTGGATTCATGTCCTCAGCGTCGTGGCGTGTGTGTTCGTGTGTACACTACAACTCCTAAGAAACCTAATTCAGCGATGAGAAAAGTCGCTCGTGTTCGTTTGACAAACAAGAAGGAAGTGAACTCTTACATCCCAGGTGAGGGACACAACTTACAGGAACACTCAATTGTTCTTGTACGTGGTGGACGTGTAAAGGACCTTCCAGGTGTACGTTATCACATCGTACGTGGTGCTCTTGATACTGCCGGTGTTGCCAGTCGTACTCAGCGCCGTTCAAAGTACGGAGCTAAGCGTCCAAAGGCTAAGAAGTAATCCGGAGCCGTTGTTAAGGAGAACGAGACAAAACAGTTTTTAACCGAAAATGATTTGATTTGTTGGAAATGCTAAGGTTGAGTAAATGATACGCGCGTATATATTATATAATGTGTATCGTTGAAGAAACAAGATGCAACACAACCTCGAATCAACAGTAAAATCAAAACAGAAAAATGAGAAAAGCAAAACCAAAGAAACGCGTAATCCTGCCAGATCCAGTGTACGGAGACGTGAAGGTTACAAAGTTTGTGAACAACCTGATGTATGATGGAAAGAAGAGTATCGCTTACTCTATCTTCTACAATGCGTTGAAGAGCGTAGAAAGCAAGATGAAGAATGAAGAGCAGTCTTCACTCGAAATCTGGAAGAAGGCTCTTGATAACATTACTCCCCAGGTGGAGGTGAAGAGCCGTCGTATCGGTGGTGCTACATTCCAGGTTCCAACAGAGATCCGTGCTGACCGTAAGGAAGCTATCTCTATGAAGAATATGATTCAGTTTGCACGCAAGCGCTCTGGTAAGAGCATGGCTGACAAACTGGCTGCTGAGATTATGGATGCTTTCAATGAACAGGGTGGTGCATTCAAGCGTAAGGAAGATATGCACCGTATGGCTGAGGCTAACCGTGCCTTCGCTCACTTCCGTTTTTAATCGAAGCAACTAGGTAATTAGTTTAATAAGCAAAAAGAAAGATAAGAATTTATGGCTAAGCAAGATCTGCACCTGACCCGTAACTTTGGTATCATGGCTCACATCGATGCCGGTAAGACTACTACATCAGAGCGTATACTTTTCTACACGGGTAAGACTCACAAGATTGGTGAGGTACACGATGGAGGTGCTACAATGGACTGGATGGCACAAGAGCAGGAACGTGGTATCACTATCACTTCTGCTGCCACAACAGCATATTGGAATTGGAATGGTAACAAGTACAAGTTCAACCTTATTGACACTCCGGGACACGTTGACTTTACTGCTGAGGTAGAGCGTTCACTCCGTGTACTTGACGGAGCTGTTGCTACTTACTGTGCAGTAGGTGGTGTTGAACCACAGTCTGAAACTGTATGGCGTCAGGCTGATAAGTACAATGTACCTCGTATGGGTTATGTAAACAAGATGGACCGTTCCGGCGCTGACTTCTTCGAAGTAGTTCGCCAGATGAAGGAGGTTCTCGGTGCTAACCCTGTACCTGTAGTTATTCCAATCGGTGCTGAAGAGAACTTTAAGGGTGTGGTTGACCTCATCAAGATGAAGGGTATTGTATGGCACGATGAGACTCAGGGCGCTGAGTATGATATAATCGAAATCCCAGACAACCTGAAAGCTGAAGCAGAGGAATGGCGTGGCAAGATGCTCGAGTCAGTTGCTGAGTTTGACGATGCTCTGATGGAGAAGTTCTTCGATGATCCTTCAACTATCACAGAGGATGAAATCATCTCTGCTATCCGCAAGGCTACATGTCAGTTGGCTTGTACTCCAATGCTCTGTGGTTCTTCATTCAAGAATAAGGGTGTGCAGACTCTGCTCGACTATATTTGTGCTTTCCTGCCTTCTCCACTGGATACTGAGGCGGTTGTCGGTACAAATCCTACAACTAAGGAAGAGGAAGACCGTAAGCCATCTGAGGATGAGAAGACTTCTGCTCTCGCATTCAAGATTGCTACAGACCCATATGTAGGTCGTCTGACTTTCATCCGTGTTTACTCAGGTAAGGTTGAAGCTGGTTCTTACATTTATAATACACGTTCAGGCAAGAAGGAACGCGTTAGCCGTCTGTTCCAGATGCACTCTAACCACCAGAACCCAGTTGATGTAATCAGCGCTGGTGATATCGGTGCAGTAGTAGGTCTGAAGGATATCCACACTGGTGATACCCTCTGTGATGAGGATGCACCAATCGTATTGGAATCTATGGACTTCCCTGATCCAGTTATCGGTATTGCTGTTGAGCCTAAGACTCAGAAAGACCTTGATAAGCTTTCTGTAGGTCTCGCTAAGCTTGCTGAGGAAGACCCTACATTTACAGTTAAGACTGACGAACAGAGCGGACAGACTGTCATAAGCGGTATGGGTGAGCTTCACCTCGATATCATCATCGACCGTCTGAAGCGTGAGTTCAAGGTTGAATGTAACCAGGGACGTCCACAGGTTAACTATAAGGAAGCTATCACTAAGACTGTTAACCTCCGTGAGGTTTACAAGAAGCAGTCTGGTGGTCGTGGTAAGTTCGCTGATATCATCGTGAACGTAGGTCCTGTAGATGACGACTTTGAAGGAACTGGTCTGCAGTTCGTTGATGAGGTAAAGGGCGGTAACGTTCCAAAGGAATTCATCCCATCAGTTCAGAAGGGCTTCCAGGAGGCTATGAAGAATGGTGTGCTCGGTGGTTTCCCAATGGACAGTTTGAAGGTCACTCTCGTGGATGGTTCGTTCCACCCAGTTGACTCTGACCAGTTGTCGTTCGAAATCGCTGCACGTCAGGCTTACAAGAATGCATGTGCTCAGGCTAAGCCTGTTTTGATGGAGCCTATCATGAAACTCGAGGTTGTTACTCCAGAGGAGAACATGGGTGATGTGATCGGTGACTTGAACAAGCGTCGTGGTCAGGTAGAAGGTATGGACAATGCACGTTCTGGTGCACGTATCGTGAAGGCTATGGTTCCACTGGGCGAGATGTTCGGTTATGTAACAGCTCTTCGTACTATCACTTCAGGTCGTGCTACTTCTTCAATGCAGTATGATCACCACGCTCCTGTCAGCAGCACTATCGCTAAGGAAGTTCTCGCTGAGTGTAACGGACGCACAGATTTGGTATAAATAAATAATGTATAGGGTGCAGGCGAGTAAACGACTCTTTGCCTGCATACCCTTTACTGTTTAACAACAAAATAATAAATTACAATGAGTCAGAAAATCCGTATTAAGCTGAAGTCTTACGACCACACTCTCGTAGATAAGTCTGCAGAGAAAATCGTTAAGACTGTTCGCGCTACTGATGCTATCGTAAGTGGTCCTATTCCACTTCCAACTCACAAGCGCATTTTCACAGTTAACCGTTCTACTTTCGTGAACAAAAAGTCACGCGAGCAGTTCGAACTTTGCACTTACAAGCGTCTGATTGACATCTACAGTTCTACTACTAAGACTGTTGACGCTCTGATGAAGCTTGAACTTCCTTCAGGTGTGGAAGTAGAGATTAAGGTTTAATACCAAAGAAAAAATTCGAGAATTATTAAAACAGTTAATTGAAATGCCAGGATTATTAGGAAAGAAAATCGGAATGACATCCGTTTTCAGTGCTGAGGGCAAAAATTTGCCATGCACTGTTATCGAAGTTGGTCCTTGTGTTGTAACTCAAGTTAAGACTGTAGAAAAAGATGGCTATGCTGCTGTTCAGCTTGGTTTCGAAGATGCCAAGGAGAAGAACGTAAGCAAACCAATGAAAGGCCACTTTGCTAAGTCGAGTACAACTCCAAAGAGACACTTGGCCGAGTTCACATTTGACGAAGAGTACAATCTGGGTGATGTTCTCACTGTAGAGTTCTTCAACGATGCATCTTATGTTGACGTTACAGGAACTTCTAAGGGTAAGGGCTTCCAGGGTGTAGTAAAGCGTTGGGGCTTCGGTGGTGTAGGACAGGCAACTCATGGTCAGGACGACCGTCTGCGTAAACCAGGTTCTATTGGTGCTTGTGCCACTCCATCACGTGTGTTTAAAAACCTCCATATGGGTGGACACATGGGTGACGAACAGGTTACTACACACAACCTGCAGGTTATTAAGATTATTCCAGAGCACAACCTCCTTCTCGTTAAGGGTAGTGTTCCAGGATGTAAGGGTTCAATTATTAAAATCAAGAAGTAAGCAATGGAAGTTTCAGTATTAAATATTAAAGGTCAGGAAACTGGCAAGAAGGTAGTTCTGAACGATGCAATCTTCGGAATTGAACCTAATGACCACGTTATTTACCTTGCCGTAAACCAGTATCTCGCTGCTCAGCGCCAGGGTACTCACAAGTCAAAAGAAAGAAGCGAAATCACAGGCTCTACTCGTAAACTCATCCGTCAGAAGGGTGGTGGCGGTGCACGCCGTGGTGATATCAAGTCTCCAGTACTTCGTGGTGGCGGTAGAGTATTCGGTCCACGTCCACGCGACTATTGGTTTAAGCTGAACAAGAAGGTGAAGACTCTTGCTCGTAAGAGTGCTCTTTCATATAAGGCTCAGCAGAATGCAATTGTTGTAGTTGAAGACTTCGATTTTGCAGCTCCAAAGACAAAAGAAGCAGTTGAGATGTTAAATAATCTTAAAGTTGCAGGTAAGAAGGTACTTATCCTTTTGTCCGAAGTGAAAAAGAACGTAAATTTGTCGACTCGTAATATTCAGCGTGTCGAAGTTATGACCGCATCTGCACTCAATACCTACAAGGTAATGAATGCAAATGTTCTTGTTGTGACTGAAAACGCGTTGAAGCTTATTGACGAAACTTTAAACAAGTAAGGAGGTCACGATATGGGATATGTTGTAAAACCATTGGTAACGGAAAAAATGACAGCAGTTTCAGAGAAGCAGAATAATACATTCGGCTTCATTGTACTTCCTAGTGCCAATAAAGTCGAGATTAAGAAAGAAATTGAAGCTAAGTATAACGTTAATGTAGTTTCAGTCAACACCATCAAATACGCTGGTAAGCGTAAGAGCCGTTACACTAAGGCTGGTGTGATCAAGGGACAGACAAATGCCTACAAGAAGGCTATTGTCACTCTTGCCGAAGGGGAAACTATCGATTTCTATAGTAACATTTAATAAAAAATGGGTATTCGTAAATTCAGACCAGTAACTCCTGGTCAGCGTCACAAAGCTATTGGTACTTTCGATGATGTTACTACATCAGTACCAGAGAAAAGTCTTGTTTTCGGAAAACGTAGTACAGGCGGTCGTAACAATGAAGGACGCATCACAGTTCGCTACAGAGGTGGCGGTCACAAAAGACTTCTACGTTTAGTCGATTTCAAGAGAGAAAAGGACGGAATTCCCGCAGTAGTAAAGACAATCGAGTACGATCCAAACCGTTCTGCTCGTATTGCTCTTGTATTCTATGCTGACGGTGAAAAACGTTACATTGTTGCTCCTAACGGATTGAAGGTTGGCGACAAGATTATGTCTGGTGCAGACGCAGCTCCAGACCTTGGTAATACTCTTCCACTTGAGAAGATTCCTGTGGGTACTGTTATCCATAACATCGAACTCAAGCCAGGACAGGGTGCTAAGATGGTTCGCTCAGCCGGCAATTTTGCTCAGTTAACTTCACGCGAAGGTAAGTATTGCGTAATCAAACTTCCTTCAGGTGAAATTCGTAAGGTACTTTCAGTTTGTCGTGCTACTATCGGTAGCGTTAGTAATTCAGACCACGCACTTGAATCGTCTGGTAAGGCAGGTCGCAGCCGTTGGCTCGGTCGCCGTCCACACAACCGTGGTGTTGTAATGAACCCAATCGATCACCCAATGGGTGGTGGTGAAGGACGCCAGACAGGTGGACACCCACGTTCACGTAACGGTCTTTATGCTAAGGGTCTTAAGACTCGTGCACCAAAGAAGCAGTCAAACAAGTACATAATTGAAAGACGTAATAAGAAATAAAGTTAACTGAATATGAGTCGTTCATTAAAAAAAGGTCCATACATTAACGTAAAACTCGAAAAGAAAGTTCTCGGTATGAACGAGAGCGGAAAGAAGAGTGTTATTAAGACATGGGCACGTGCTTCAATGATTTCCCCAGACTTCGTGGGACACACCATTGCAGTACATAACGGTAACAAATTTATTCCTGTTTACATTACAGAAAACATGGTAGGTCATAAGCTTGGCGAATTCGCCTTGACTCGTACTTTCCGTGGTCATGCTGGTAACAAGAAAAAGTAAACAGGCTTACTAAAGAAAAATAGAGATTTATATAATGGGAGCAAGAAAACGATTAATGGCCAACAAATTCAAAGAGGCCAAGAAGACACAGTACTTTGCTACATTCCGCAATATTCCATCTTCACCACGTAAGATGCGCTACGTTGCTGACCTCGTAAGAGGTATGGAAGTGAGCAAGGCACTCGCAACTCTCAAGTTTAACAGCAAGGATGCTGCTAAGGACCTAGAGAAGTTGCTTCGTTCTGCCATTGCAAACTGGGAGCAGAAAAACGACCGCAAAGCTGAAAACGGTGAACTCTTCATCTCAAAGATTTTTGTTGATGAGGGTGCTACTCTGAAGCGTATGCGTCCAGCTCCACAGGGTCGCGGTTATAGAATTCGCAAGCGTTCTAATCATGTAACTATTTTCGTGGACGCTAAAACTAATGATGAGAAATAATTATGGGACAGAAGTGTAATCCAATAAGCAACCGCCTCGGTATTGTCCGTGGCTGGGATTCAAACTGGTTTGGTGGTAAAAACTTCGGAGATAATCTCCTTGAAGATTCAAAAATCCGTAAGTACCTCAATGCCCGTTTGGCTAAGGCAAGTGTTTCTAAGATTGTTATCGAGAGAACACTGAAACTTGTCACAATTACTATTTGTTCTGCTCGTCCAGGTATCATCATTGGTAAGGGTGGTCAGGATGTAGAAGCACTGAAGGCAGAGCTCAAAAAAGTAACTGACAAGGATGTACAGATAAACATTTTCGAGATTAAGCGTCCGGAACTTGACGCTACAATCGTTGCTAACAACATAGCACGTCAGATTGAAGGTAAAATTGCATACCGTCGTGCTATCAAGACTGCAATTGCTAATACAATGCGCTCTGGAGCTGAGGGCATCAAGGTACAGATTTCAGGTCGTCTGAACGGTGCAGAAATGAGCCGCTCTGAGATGTACAAGGAAGGACGTACTCCACTGCACACACTTCGTGCCGACATCGACTACTGTCTTGCAGAGGCTCTCACAAAAGTAGGTCTGCTTGGTATCAAGGTTTGGATCTGCCGTGGTGAGAAATTCGGTAAGCAGGATTTGGCTCCAAACTTCGCACAACAAAAAGAAGCTGTGCGTGGAGGTAATAGCAATGGTGGCAACAGAAGATTTAGAAGCAAAAAGTCAAATCGTAATTAATCGGATGAACTATGTTACAGCCAAAAAGACAAAAATATAGAAGACCGCAAAAGGGTCGTGGCCGTTTGAACGGCGTATCACACCGTGGTACTGAACTCGCTTTCGGTAGTTTCGGTATAAAGGCTCTTCAGACTCGCTGGATCACAGCTCGTCAGATTGAAGCAGCCCGTGTCGCTATCACACGTTACATGCAGCGTCAAGGTCAGGTTTGGATTCGTATCTTCCCTGACAAACCTATCACAAAGAAGCCTGCTGACGTCCGAATGGGTAAAGGTAAGGGTGATCCATACCAGTATGTATTCCCTGCAAAACCAGGACGCATACTCTTTGAGATAGAAGGCGTTCCATACGATATCGCTAAGGAGGCTCTCCGTCTTGGAGCTCAGAAGCTTCCTACTACTACTAAGTTTGTTGTACGTCGTGATTACGACAAAAATGCTTGATTAAGATGAAAATTACAGAAATTAGAGAACTTAACGATGCAGAACTCGCTGAGCGCATCGAAACAGAAGTAGCCAACTACGAAAGCAAGAAGTTCGGCCACAACATTTCTCCTGTAGAAGATAATTCTCAGATTAAGAAGCAGCGTCGTGATATCGCACGTATGAAGACTGTTCTTCGTGAAAGAGAACTCAATAAATAATTCGAGGCTACATGGAAAGAAATTTAAGAAAACAGCGTCAGGGTGTAGTTGTAAGTGAAAAGATGGATAAGACCATTGTCATTGCAGCTAAGTTCAAAGAAAAACACCCAATATATGGTAAGTTTGTCCAGAAGACAAAGAAATACCATGCTCATGATGAGAAGAACGATGCACATGTTGGTGACACTGTGCTTATCATGGAGACTCGTCCATTGAGCAAAACAAAGAGATGGAGATTAGTACAAATCGTAGAAAGAGCTAAGTAAACATTATGATACAGGTAGAATCAAGATTAGCCGTCGCTGATAACAGTGGTGCACGCGAGGTACTTTGTATCCGTGTACTTGGTGGCACACGCCGCCGTTACGCTACTGTTGGAGACGTTATTGTTGTAGCAGTGAAAAGTGCTATCCCTACGAGTGAAATTAAGAAGGGCTCTGTATCTAAGGCTCTTATTGTCCGCACAAAGAAGGAAGTGCGCCGTCCAGATGGTTCATACATCCGTTTTGACGACAACGCATGTGTACTTCTGAACAATGCAGGCGAAATGAGAGGTAGCCGTATATTCGGCCCTGTAGCTCGTGAGCTCCGTGCTGCTAATATGAAAGTAGTTTCTTTGGCTACTGAGGTGCTTTAATTATTAAAGAATTACAGTAAAAATGGGTAAATTACACATAAAGAAAGGCGACACGGTATATGTAAATGCTGGTGACGACAAGGGAAAGACTGGTAAAGTCCTCTCAGTGCTCGTTAAGCAGCAGCGCGCCGTAGTCGAGGGTGTCAATAAAGTAAAGAAGAGCACTAAACCAAGTGCTGCACACCCACAGGGAGGTATTATTGAGCAGGAGGCTCCTATCCACATCTCCAACCTTAATGTAGTTGATCCTAAGTCAGGAAAAGCTACTCGAATTGGTCGTAAATTGGGCGCTAATGGAAAATTAGTACGTTACGCTAAAAAATCAGGGGAGGAAATCTAATGAGTACAACTGCACAATTAAAGAATGTTTATGCTGAGCAGATTGCTCCAGCACTTCAGAAGCAGTTCAATTACTCTTCACCAATGCAGATTCCTGTATTGAAGAAGATTGTAATTAACCAAGGTCTTGGTCAGGCAACTGCTGACAAGAAGATTATCGAGGTTGCAATGAATGAAATTGCACAGATTACAGGACAGAAGCCAGTGACTACACTGTCAAAGAAGGATATTTCAAACTTCCGTCTGCGTAGAAAGATGCCTATCGGTGTGATGGTAACTTTGCGTCGTGACAGAATGTATGAATTCCTTGAAAAACTCGTCCGCGTATCACTTCCTCGTATCCGTGACTTCAAGGGTATCGAATCTAAGTTTGATGGCCGTGGTAACTATACACTCGGTATCACTGAACAGATTATCTTCCCTGAGATCAATATCGATCAGGTAGAGAAGATTGCAGGTATGAATATTACGTTCGTAACTTCTGCTCAGACAGACGAAGAGGGCTATGCACTTCTGAAAGCATTTGGTCTTCCATTTAAAGATGCTAAAAAATAAGTAGATATGGCAAAGGAATCAATGAAAGCACGTGAGGTAAAACGTGCAAAACTTGTGGCTAAGTATGCAACTAAGCGTGCAGAGCTGAAGAAGATTGTTGCAACAGGTGACCCAGCAGAAGCTTACGAGGCAGCTCGTGCACTTCAGGCAATCCCTGCTAATGCAAATCCAATCCGCCTTCACAACCGTTGCAAGATAACTGGACGTCCAAGAGGATATATCCGCCAGTTCGGACTTTCTCGTATCCAGTTCCGCGAGATGGCTTCACAAGGCCTTATTCCAGGAGTAAAGAAAGCAAGCTGGTAATTTGCGGTTTCCCGCTTGTGTACACTTTTAGCAAGTAAACATCTGAGAGTTACCAGTTCGGGGGTAACTTGAAGATATTTTACTTCTAAAAAAACGATGAAGAAAACAGATGAACCGATGGGCGATTCTAAGTTCTTTTGTCGGTAAGCTAAAAACAGAGAGAGTTTTATTATTGTTAAATATTGTCGGACACAAAAAAACAGCTCCGATTAATTTAATTTTATTATGACAGATCCAATAGCAGATTATTTAACGAGGTTGCGCAACGCCATTCAGGCTAAGCACAAGGTAGTAGAAGTACCAGCCTCAAACCTGAAGAAGGAAATCACAAAGATTCTCTTCGACAAAGGTTACATTTTGAACTTCAAGTTCGTAGAGGAAGGTCCTCAGGGTACAATTAAGATTGCTCTGAAGTATGATCCTCAAACAAAAGTAAGCGCAATTCAGTCGCTGAAGCGTGTTTCACGTCCAGGTCTCCGTAAATATACCGGATACAAGGATATGCCACGTGTAATAAACGGATTGGGTATCGCAGTGATATCTACATCTAAAGGTGTTATGACAGACAAGGAAGCTGCCGACCTGAAAGTTGGTGGTGAAGTTCTTTGTTATGTATATTAATTAAGGAGGAATTATAATGTCTAGAATTGGTAAATTACCTATTATTATTCCTGCAGGAGTAACAGTAACTCATAAGGATGACATTGTAACTGTTAAAGGTCCAAAAGGCGAACTCAGCCAATACGTAAACCCTGCCATCAAGGTATGTATCGAGGACGGAAAGTTGACAATGGAAGAGAATACAGAGTTGATGCAGGATAATACAAAGCAGCGTCATGCTTTTCATGGTCTCTACCGTGCACTTGTGCACAATATGGTAGTAGGTGTTTCTGAAGGCTACAAGGCAACACTTCAGATTGTCGGAGTTGGTTACCGTGTCAGCAATCAGGGAAATGTTCTTGAGTTTGCACTCGGATATTCTCATGCTATCGTGTTCGATGTTCCAAAGGAAGTTAAGGTCGAAACTAAGTCAGAGAGAAATCAGGATCCTCTTATCATGCTCGAATCATGCGACAAGCAGTTGCTTGGACTCGTATGTGCTAAGATTCGTTCATTCCGCAAGCCTGAGCCATACAAGGGTAAGGGTATCCGCTTCTTGGGCGAAGAGATTAGAAGAAAGTCTGGTAAGTCTGCAAGTGCTAAATAATTTAAAACGATTTAGAGTATGATTACAAAGATTGAAAGACGACTCAAAATTAAATATAGAGTACGCAATAAAATTGCTGGTACTGCAGAACGTCCTCGTTTGAGTGTGTTCAGAAGCAACAAGCAAATATATGTTCAGGTGATAGATGACGATGCTCAGAAGACTCTGGTAGCAGCTTCTTCACTTGGATTAGAGAAAATGAATAAGAGTGAGCAGGCAACTAAGGTTGGTGAACTCATTGCAAAGAAGGCTCTTGAGGCTGGTATTTCAACTGTAGTGTTCGACCGTAACGGTTACCTTTATCACGGTAGAGTAAAAGCTGTAGCAGAAGCTGCACGCGAAGCAGGACTTAAATTTTAAATACGATTATGGTAAATAGAGTTAAAGTACAAAACGATGCCGAGCTTAAAGACCGCTTGGTTGCTATTAATCGTGTTACTAAGGTTACTAAGGGTGGTCGTACATTTACATTCGCTGCCATCGTAGTTGTTGGTGACGGAAATGGTGTAATAGGCTATGGTCTTGGTAAGGCTGGTGAAGTTACAGCTGCTATCGCTAAGGGCGTTGAAGCTGCAAAGAAAAATTTGGTTAAAGTTCCAGTTCTGAACGGAACAGTTCCTCATGAGGCAACTGCAAAGTTCGGTGGAGCTCGTGTATTAATCATGCCAGCATCTGAGGGTACCGGAGTGGTAGCCGGTGGTGCTATGCGTGCAGTACTCGAGAGTGTAGGTGTTACAGACGTTCTTGCTAAGTCAAAGGGCTCTTCAAATCCTCACAACCTTGTAAAGGCTACAATCGAGGCACTTGCTAATATGCGCGATCCTAAGACTGTTGCTGCTAACCGTGGTGTTAATTTGACTAAAGTATTTAAAGGATAAGGAGGATAACCATGGCAACAATAAAAATTAAGCAAGTTAAAGGCCAGGCTGGTCGTCCTATCGATCAGAAGAGCACTTTGGAATCGCTCGGTCTTGGTAAGATCAATCGCGTCGTAGAGCGCGAGGACACACCATCTCTTCGCGGCATGATCCGTAAGGTTGCACACCTCGTAGAGGTTATTGACTAATTGTTTATCAACTAAAAAAAGATTTGACAATGGAATTATATAATTTGAAACCAGCTGAGGGTTCTACTCATAACAGCAAACGTGTAGGTCGTGGTTACGGTTCTGGTAAGGGACGTACTTCTACTCGTGGACATAAGGGTGCTAAGGCTCGTTCTGGTTACAAGAATAAGATTGGTTTTGAAGGAGGTCAGATGCCACTTCAGCGCCGTCTGCCAAAATTCGGTTTCCAGAATATCAACCGTGTAGAATACAAGGCTATCAATATTGGTCTTATTCAGGCGTTGGCAGATAAGCTTGGTGTAAGCAAGATTGGTATTGAAGAACTGATTAGCGCAGGTTTTATTAACAAGAAACATTTGGTAAAGGTTCTTGGTAATGGTGAAATCACTTCTAAGATTGATGTTGTAGCTCATGCATTCTCTGCAAAGGCTGAAGCAGCAATTACTGAGAAGGGTGGTACTGTTACAAAACTCTAATAAAGTACTAAGATAATGAATAAACTTAAGAATCTCAAGCTTGTCAAGACCTTGATCAACATATGGAAAGTTGAGGATCTCCGTGTACGTATCGGTATTACTCTGCTTTTCGTTGCTGTCTATCGTTTTGGCTCTTATGTAGTGCTTCCTGGTATTGATACTGATGCACTGCAGGGACTGAAGAATCAGACAGAAGGTGGACTTATGTCATTGCTTGATATGTTCTCAGGTGGAGCTTTTTCTAAGGCCTCTATCTTTGCACTTGGAATCATGCCTTACATCTCTGCATCTATCGTTATGCAGTTGTTAGGTATTGCTGTTCCATACTTCCAGAAGATGCAACGTGAGGGTGAAAGCGGAAGAAGAAAGATGAATCAGTACACTCGTTACTTGACTGTAATCATTCTTTTGTTGCAGGCTCCTTCATATCTAGTTAATCTGAGAATGCAGACTGGTGGAACTGCACTTTATTCTTCATTGAATTGGTCTATGTTCCTCTTTGTTGCGACTATCATTCTTGCTGCAGGCAGTATGTTCATCCTTTGGTTGGGTGAGCGTATTACAGATAAGGGTATTGGAAACGGTGTTTCACTCATCATCATGATTGGTATCATCGCACGTTTCCCTTCAGCATTCACACAGGAACTTATTACACGATTCACAACTCCTCAGGGTGGTGGTCTTGTCATTTTCCTTGTTGAAATTGTAATATTTCTGTTTGTTATTGCTGCAGCTATACTCCTTGTGCAAGGTGTACGTCGTGTACCAGTAAACTATGCAAAACTGATTTCAGGCAGTCGTCAAGTAGGCGGTGCTCGTCAGTACATTCCACTCAAGCCATATGCAGCTAATGTGATGCCTATCATCTTTGCTCAAGCAATTATGTTTATCCCAATCACAGTTGCAGGATATGTGTCTGGTGGAAAACTAAGTCCTGGTATGAGCTTGCTTATCGATAATACAAGCTGGTTGTATAATCTGATATTTGCCACTCTGATTATAGTATTTACATACTTATATACTGCAATTACAATAAATCCTGTTCAAATGGCAGAGGATATGAAGCGTAACAATGGTTTCATTCCTGGTGTTAAGCCAGGTAAGGATACCGCTGACTATCTTGATAAGATTATGTCACGCATTACACTTCCAGGTTCATTGTTCCTAGCATTAATTGCAATTCTTCCTGCATTTGCAGATTTATTTGGTGTTCAGCGTGAATTCGCCCAGTTCTTTGGTGGTACATCGTTGCTCATCCTCGTTGGTGTTGTGCTTGACACACTCCAGCAGATTGAGAGTCATCTCATGATGAGACATTACGATGGTCTCTTGGATTCTGGTAGAATTCGTGGAGCTCACTAAAGTAGGCATCAGATGGTGTATCTTAAGACTGACGAAGAGGTCGAGTTATTGCGGAAAGCAAACTTACTTGTTGGAGCCACTCTGGCAGAATTGGCAAAGGTCATCCGACCAGGGGTTACAACAAAAGAGCTTGACACTATAGCAGAAACCTTTATACGCGATAACGGAGCAATTCCGACATTCAAGGGATTTCCAAACCCTTATGGTAGTTCTTTTCCAGCAAGTATTTGTACTTCGGTTAACCACCAAGTTGTACACGGTATCCCTAACGATACTCCGCTAAAGGAGGGAGACATTGTCTCAATCGATTGTGGAACCAAGTTGAATGGATATTGTGGTGATTCTTGCTACACTTTCGCAATTGGCGAGGTGTCAGATGAAGTGAAGAAACTCCTTACAACTACGAAGGAAGCACTTTACAAAGGTATAGAAGAAGCCATAGTCGGACACCGCCTCGGCGATATCTCGAATGCCGTACAAACTCATTGTGAGGCTGAGGGATATGGAGTAGTAAGAGAATTTGTGGGTCATGGCATCGGTAAGGAAATGCATGAAGACCCTCAGGTTCCCAACTACGGAAGAAGAGGAAATGGTATGATGCTCAAAAATGGATTGTGCATAGCAATCGAACCAATGATAACGATGGGCACGAAGGAAATTTTCATGCAGGAAGATCGTTGGGGAATTGTAACACGCGATGGCAAACCAGCTGCACATTATGAACATTCCATTTGTGTTAGAAAAGGGAAGGCTGACATCCTCTCGTCATTTGAAGAAATAGAAAAAGTATTAAGATTAAATCATTAAGTATGGCTAAACAGTCTGCTATCGAACAAGACGGAACAATTGTAGAGGCATTATCCAATGCAATGTTCAGAGTCGAACTTGAGAATGGTCATGAAATTATCGCTCACATTTCAGGAAAGATGCGTATGCATTATATCAAAATCCTGCCTGGTGATAAGATTCGTGTAGAGATGTCTCCCTACGACCTTTCTAAAGGACGCATTACTTTTAGATACAAATAATATAACAGAATATGAAAACAAGAGCATCTTTAAAAAAACGTACACCAGATTGCGTTATTGTTAGACGTAAAGGACGTCTGTTTGTAATTAACAAGAAGAACCCTAAGTACAAGGTGCGTCAGGGATAATTCTTATTTTAGAATATTGAAATAATAAAATAATATGGCAATAAGAATTGTTGGTGTAGACCTCCCACAGAACAAGAGAGGTGAAATCGCGCTCACATACATTTTTGGTATTGGACGCAGTAGCGCAGCTAAAATCCTTGAAAAAGCTGGCGTTGATAAAGACATTAAAGTAAAGGACTGGAACGATGAACAGGCTGGTAAGATCCGTGAGGTGATTGCCGCAGAGTATAAGGTTGAAGGTGACCTTCGTTCAGAGGTTCAGCTTAACATCAAACGACTGATGGATATCGGTTGCTATCGTGGAATCCGTCACCGTCTTGGTTTGCCCGTTCGCGGTCAGAGCACAAAGAACAATGCTCGTACTCGTAAGGGTAAGAAGAAAACAGTTGCAAATAAGAAAAAAGCTACTAAATAATAGAACAATATGGCAAAGAAAACCACTTCTGCTAAGAAGAGAAATGTCAAGGTTGATGCTCAGGGACAGCTTCATGTCCACTCATCATTCAACAACATTATTGTTAGCCTTGCAAACAGCGAGGGTCAAGTTATCTCTTGGTCATCAGCCGGTAAGATGGGCTTCCGCGGTTCAAAGAAGAACACTCCGTATGCAGCCCAGATGGCAGCCCAGGATTGTGCAAAGGTCGCATTCGACCTTGGTCTGCGTAGTGTGAAGGCTTATGTCAAAGGACCAGGTAATGGTCGTGAAGCTGCAATCCGTGGATGTGTAGCTGCTGGAATCGGTGTAACAGAAATCATAGATGTTACTCCACTGCCACACAATGGATGTCGCCCACCAAAGAGAAGAAGAGTTTAATACACACAATTTCGAAGATTCAAATTTGTTCGACCCATTATAATCGCATCTTTCCTTTCTGCGGTTGCTGCTGAGGGTGGGGCAGATAAGAAAAAAACAAAATCAATATGGCTAGATATACTGGACCTAAGTCAAGAATTTCTCGTCGTTTCGGCGAGGCCATCTTTGGACCAGACAAAGTTCTGTCTAAAAGAAATTATCCTGCAGGACAGCATGGTAACAACCGTAGAAAGAAGTCTTCTGAATACGGTCTCATGCTTGCAGAAAAGCAGAAAGCAAAATACACTTACGGCGTACTCGAGCGTCAGTTCCGTAATCTTTTTGAGAAGGCTGCTTCAAAAGACGGTGTAACAGGTGAAGTTCTTCTTCAGCTTCTTGAAGCTCGTCTCGACAATGTAGTTTATCGTCTTGGAATTGCAAAAACTCGTGCAGCCGCTCGTCAGCTCGTCAGCCACAAGCATATTACAGTTGATGGTGTTGTAGTTAACATTCCATCTTATTCTGTAAAACCAGGTCAGGTTGTGGCAGTTCGCGAAAAGGCAAAGAGCCTTGAGGTAATCGAGGCATCTCTCGCAGGTTTCAACCATAGCAAATATCCATGGATTGAATGGGACGAGAGCATTAAGGGTGGAAAGCTTCTTCACAACCCTGAGCGTGCAGACATTCCAGAGATTATCAAGGAGCAGATGATTGTCGAGTTGTACTCTAAATAATAAATAACACACAAAAAATGGCTGTATTAGCATTTCAAAAACCAGAAAAAGTTATAATGTTGGAGGCTGACGACAAGTTCGGAAAGTTTGAATTCCGTCCATTGGAGCCAGGCTTCGGAATTACCATCGGTAACTCCCTGCGTCGAATACTCCTTTCTTCACTTGAGGGTTATGCTATCAATACTGTTCGTATAGCAGGTGTTGAGCATGAGTTCTCAACTATTCCTGGAGTAAAGGAAGATGTTACCAACATTATTCTGAACCTGAAGCAAGTAAGGTTCAAGCAAATTGCTGACGGTGTAGAATCCGAGAAGGTGTCAATTTCCATTGAGAACCAGAAAGAATTCAAGGCTGGAGACATCTCAAAATTCCTCAGTGGATTTGGAGTGTTAAACCCAGATTTGGTTATTTGTCATTTAGACCCTCAGGCAACATTGGACATCGAGCTCAGTATCAATAAAGGCCGTGGATACGTTCCATCTGATGAGAATCGTGTTTACTGCAAGGATATCAATGAGCTGGCTATCGATTCTATTTACACTCCAATCCGTAATGTCAAGTTCGCTGTTGAAAACTATCGTGTACAGCAGAAGACTGACTACGAGAAGTTGATTATCGAAGTGACAACAGATGGTTCTATCCATCCGAAGGAGGCACTGAAGGAAGCTGCTAAGATTCTTATCTACCACTTCATGTTGTTCTCAGACGAGAAGATCACTCTCGAGAATTCAGATTTCGATGGAAACGAAGAATTCGACGAGGAAGTACTGCGTATGCGTCAGTTGCTTAAGACTAAACTCGTTGATATGGATCTCTCTGTACGTGCCCTCAACTGTTTGAAGGCTGCAGATGTAGATACACTCGGCGATCTCGTTCAATATAACAAGACAGACCTGCTTAAGTTCCGTAACTTCGGTAAGAAGTCTCTTACAGAGCTTGACGATCTGCTTGATAGCTTGAACTTGTCATTCGGAACAGATATTTCTAAGTATAAATTAGACAAAGACTAAGTAAACAATGAGACACAATAAGAAATTCAACCACCTTGGTCGTACTCATTCTCACCGTGCAGCTATGTTGTCAAATATGGCTACTTCTCTTATCCTGCACAAGAGAATTACTACAACACTTCCAAAGGCAAAGGCTCTCCGCGTATATGTTGAGCCACTCATCACAAAGGCAAAGGAGGACTCTACTGCTTCTCGCCGTGTAGTATTCAGCTATCTTCAGGACAAGTTCGCTATTAAAGAGCTCTTCGGTACAGTAGCACAGAAAGTTGGCGATCGTCCAGGTGGCTACACTCGTATTATCAAGCTTGGTAAGCGTGCGAATGATGATGCTGATATGGCATTTATCGAACTTGTAGACTTTGATGAGAATATGGCTAAGACAGAGGCTAAGAAGACTCGTACTCGCCGCTCACGCAAGTCTGCTCCAAAGGCAGAAGCTGCTCCAGTAGCAGAAACTGCACCAGCAGAAGAAGTTGTTGCTGAAACTCCAGCAGCAGAGGCACCAGCAAAGACTGAAGAATAATATTCAGTAATAATTTCAATATTCCCCAAAAGGCTATGCATGTTAAATGTGTAGCCTTTTTTCTTGTATTATTATTCTTCTTTCAAAAAAAATGCGTAAGTTTGCCACAAAAATAAAAACCTAAACCTTAATCACATGAAAAAAATATTAATCTTTCTCTTTGCCGGAATAGCTTTCTCGTCTGTTCTTTGTGCTCAGACGAAACTCGAAACATCTGCTCTGACAAGCACTTATAAGTATTCTGTCAATACAAGCACCAGACCTTATGGTATACATGACCCTTCTGTTGTGTGGAATTCAAGTAATAAAACATTCTATGTTTATGGTTCCCATTATGCAGGTGCAAAGACTACGGATTTGCGCAATTGGACAGGCATATTCAACTATTATAAGGGCGGTTATGATTCTGCAAATGCATATAAAGCTTTTAAGTCTAATCCTACTCATAATGTAATGCGCTGTCTGCCAGGAAGCACTGTTAAGGAGGAAGTTACTCTCGGCTCATATGATGCTTCTGCGTTTGCGTCTATTTATAGTTCTTCAGAGGCAGAGTGGGTGAGTGGATGTCAATGGGCTCCGGATATTATCTTTAATCCTCATATGAACAAGTGGTGTATTTACTTAAGTATAAATGGTGATAATTGGGCTTCTGTCATAGTTCTTTTGACGAGTGACAATCCTGAAGGACCTTATACTTATCAGGCTCCAATTGTCTTTGGTGGATTTAATAATCAGTCGTACTCTGGGCAAAAAGTAAATTATAAGAATACAGACCTTGAGATAGTTCTCGGTACACAGTCGTCGCTTCCTGGTAGATATAATACGGACAGATGGGGATCTTTCTGGCCAAACTGTATAGACCCATGTGTGTTCTTTGACGAGGATGGAGAACTGTGGATTGCTTATGGTTCATGGTCGGGAGGTATCTTTATGTTGAAACTTGACAAGGAAACTGGTCTTCGTGATTATACATATACTTATAGCGGTACTGGTTCGTCACCGGATGCTAATGCAACAAGTGATGCGTATTTTGGAAAGAAGATAGCTGGTGGTTATTATGTCAGTGGTGAAGGTCCGTACATTCAGCATATAGGTGACTACTATTATCTTTTTATGAGTTATGGTGGTTTTGCTCCTGACGGTGGTTATGAAATGCGTATATTCCGTTCTTCAAGTCCTACTGGACCATATAAAGATGCAAGTGGGAATTCTGCGGTTTATTCAAGTTATGCAATGAATTACGGTCCTAATGCAACCACCAATAGGGGTATGAAGATTCTTGGCTCGTACAATGGTTGGGGCGAGCAGACTATGGGAGAATGTGCCCAGGGACACAACTCCGCATGTCAAGATGGTCAAGGACGTTCTTTTGTTGTTTATCATACAAAGTTTAATAACGGTAATGCTGCTCATGCAATGCGTGTCCGCCAGCTCTTCCTTAATGAAAAAGGATGGCTTTGTGCTGCTCCGTTTGAGTTCAACGGAGAAACTCTGACTGATGCAGACATCGCTTCTTCTCAGCCATGGTCTGCTGAAGATATCGAGGGCGATTATCAGATTCTTATCCATCGATATAAATTGAATTATGCTAATTATGAAGAGGTAACTCCTGTAACAATTCATCTTAGTGCCGATGGTAAGGTTACAGGTGCTTATAATGGTACATGGAAGTATTCTCAAGACGGTAAATCCTATATTCAGATAACACTTGGCTCAACTATATACTATGGTGTAGTTTCAGAACAGACTGTTCAGGGCACAAATCCTGCTCTTGTTACGGTTACAAGTACAGTCAAGGCACTTTGTTTCTCTGCAGTCGCATCAAGTGGTGTTCCTGTTTGGGGATATAAGTGGCAGCCTCAGTATGCTATTGCATATAACTACGATCAGCATAGTTCTGCAGAGTTGAAGAGAAATACTACGGTGAAGAACAACATTACAATTCTGTTTGACCCTGTACATAATACAACTCTCGAATGGACTTCGTCAAATCCGGATGTACTTTCTGAAACAGGTAAGTATAACCCAACTGACGAGATAGAACAGGTGACTATGACTTCACGTTTGTCTGCAGGTAACTATTATTGGGAGAATAGTTATACAGCTAATTGTGCTGCAGCAACTTCAATTGAAGGTGACCCATTCGATGGAGTCGTAGCATACTATAACTTCGACGAAAAGCCTACGAAAAATCTGTTGAATGAAGAGCAGCGGGCAACATATGCTCATTCCAGCACTTCAACACCTGTTCCTGTGCTTGAAGGAGATTATTCACGTTTCGGACAAGTTGTTCATCAGTACGCGGGAGCAATACGTTACAATAGTTACACTCGCATGACAAATCCATTGAAGGATGCTTCTAATCTTGAAGGATTCACTGTAAGCTTCTGGGTTTATCGTATGGATGATAACGATAACTACAATGCGTTATGGGCATTCTTCAATTCTACAGTAGCTTCAGCTTCTGGCGAACGTCTCTTCTTCACTGGTAATAGTTATCTTGGCTATAACGATAATAATGGTACATGGTTTGATGTTAATCATCCTGAAACCAAAGTCGTGGATCGTATCAAAGCAGGTGCATGGCGTCAGATAACTGTTACATTCTCCAAGGACAATGGCTATATGTTTTATCGTGATGGTGTAAAATACACATCTACCAACATGAAATATACGGGAAGTGTTGAGCAAAGCGAATTCGACTGGTCGAAGGTTATCGACTTTGTTACCTCTGCTGCATATTTCAACTTAGGTCTTGGTTCCTTCTGGGGATCTGCAGAGGCTAAGTTCGACGACCTCATTATTTATAATCGTGAACTTTCTGCTGACGATGTTAAGTCTCTTTACACTGAGCTCACTCGAGTAAATCCATTTGATGCTGGTACTATTACTGGTGTTGAAGACATAGTAGTAGAAGAACCAACTTCACAAACTGTTCAAGGTATCTATGACCTTATGGGACGTAGGGTAGAGGTGCCTTCTAAGGGAATTTACATTGTAAACGGAAAGAAAGTGCTGTTCAAATAGAATATTTTCAATAGTTTCATTTTTGCGCTCTAACTAGAGAAAAATTTTTTCCTAGTTAGAGCGCAGATTTTTCTAGCTTTAGTTTGCATTTGTTAAGAGTGAAAATGCGTGTGCGCGTAAACAACAGTTAAAAATACGACCTTGTCAAAATATCTTTTCTAAAAATTTGTTTAGATAAGTAAATAACGTTTTCTTTGCAAACAAATATGTTTGTCCATGCATCGATTTGGCCAAATGTTGGTGCTGGTAACATATATTTTAATAACCTATTTAATTATCATTACATGGAGCTCTTTATGGGCTTTAGTTATGTTTAGAAAAGAACTAATCTTTCTAATATTATGTCTTACAAAATTAAACGGAAAACACTATGCAACCGCCTTCTCGTAGGAAGTGCCTTGGTTGCTGCAAGTTTTGGTGTATTTTCTTGTTCCGACAAGTATGATTTGGACTCTGATTCTCAGCAGCCAAATAACTTGAACAGTATCTACGGATATCTGGAAGGGCAGGGCTATTACTCAAATTACTTGCGACTGATTAATGATCTTGGTGAGAAGGATGTGCTTAGCCAAACAGGTAGTAATACTCTGTTTGCAGCTGACGATGAAGCATTTGCACGATTCTTCGCTAACAACGCCTGGGGTGTAAAGAGTTATGAAGAATTGACGTTGGCTCAGAAGAAGCTTTTGCTTTATTCTTCAATGATTGACAACCCTTACTCTACGTCTATGCTTTCTACGGCAGACGGACCTATCAAGGGTGAGGTGTTCCGTCGTTCTTCATCAGTTACTATTTACGACTCTGTGCTTGTTGTGCCTAATGATGATCCACAGGGCATTATGCCTCAGACAGAACGTTTCGACCAACTCAGAGCAAGTACTACACGCAAGAGTACTGTTCTCTTTGATGACCAGTCGCAGACTAACCCAATGATTCACTTCAGTGCTCAGTTCCTGACATCTAACAAGATTCTCTCTGACGACATTGATTTTATGTATGGTAAGTGGCTTGGTTTCGGACAGCGTGCAGAAGAGGACGTTTATGTTAACAATACCAAGGTTGTTGAGGCTAATATATTCTGTAAGAATGGTTTCGTACATCGTGTTAACGAGGTTCTTCTTCCATTGAGCAACTTGGCAGAAACAATTAGAAAGACATCCAATACACAATATTTTAGTAGTATTCTTGAGCGCTTTGCTGCAGTAGCATACGACAAAAATCTGACTGATGCTTATAATAACAGTAAGGGTACAGCGTATGACTCAGTATTCATTAAGCGCTATTATTCAGATCGTTCTTGGGGATCAACAGCCAGTGGTGCTAATGCGGACAAGAAATTTGATACAGATAAGGATGGCCGTACATTCGATGGTTCACTTCTCTTTGATCCGGGATGGAACGGCTTGTATCCGCAGATGACCGCAAAGGGTTCTGATGCCATGATGGAAGATATGATTGTAATGCTTGTTCCTAATGACAAGGCATTGAAGTCTTGGTGGGAAGGTGAAGGCGGTCTGGATATCCATAATTTCTATGCAAAAGGTATAACAGACACTAAGGAGGGTTTGGAGAAGGTTCCAGTATCAGTACTTGACGACCTTGTAAATGCAGGTATGAAAACTCCTTTTACAGCTACTATCCCTTCGAACTTCAGTAATATTCTTGACGATGCCAATATGAAACTTGGTATCACAACTGCTGATATCGATAGTGTAATCCTTTCGAGCAATGGTCTGATTTACGTTACTAATAAGGTGTTTGCTCCTACAGCTTACTCTTCAGTACTCAGTCCTGCTGTTATCGATACAATTCGCTTCAGCGCTATTGCTAATGCAATTGAGAATCTTGATTATCAGGCATATCTGAACTCTATGGTTTCTAAATATACATTCCTGTTGCCTACAAATCAGGCTCTCGAATCGTATGTTGACCCCGTTTCATACTATTATTCATCACCACAGATGTGGAAGTTTAATATTGATAGGACCAAGTCTTTGGCTCAGCGTCTGTCTATTGAAGCTTATAACTGCGTAATAGATGTTGATGGCACTCCTGCTCCCTTTGGTTCTGCAAGAAAACTGACTGGCGCAAAGGAAACTCATATCAAGGACCGTTTGGAAGAGATTCTTGACAACTTGATTATTACTCAGGAATATACTCCTGGTAAGGAATATTATAAGACCAAAGGTAATACTTTCGTTCGTATCAAACCTTCTTCATCTGCAAGTGGTCTTGACGTTGCTGCAACTTATCAGTATCAGTATAATGAACCAATCGTAGTCAACGATAATTCTGAATCAAAATACAATAAGCAGAATGGTACGACACTTGTTGTTGATAAGATGCCTATGGGAGGTCCTGCTTCTGTAGCCCAGATGTTGTCACTTGTCCCTGATTTCTCTGAATTCCTTTGGGTTCTTGAGAATAGTGGAGCTCTCAGTAAATCAAACTCTAAGGATAAGTGGCTTGCTGCTGATCAGACCTTCGGAAACTTGCTTAATATTAAGAGCAAGGGCATGATTGGTGCAGAGGATGCAACAAGTACTACAAAGGTCACTTACTTGCTCAATAACTACCATTATACTATATATGCTCCAACAAATGCAGCAATGGCTCAGGCATATGCAGACGGTTTGCCTGATGCAAATGCAATGGCTCTCGCAGAACTGTTGGATGAAGAAGAAAGTAAAGGTGGTACTAAGGAATCTCATGTAGATTCACTTAAGGAAGTGCTTCTCGACTTTGTGAAATATCATATCCAAGATAATTCCATCTTTATTGACCAAGGTTTTGTTTCTGGTGAGTATGAGTCAGGAAAAACTGAACTTATCAAATCTACTTCAGTTGATGAAGAAACAGGTCAGGAGAAACCATGGGATGGAACATACTCTCCTGGTCGTCCATATAAGCTCAAAGTCAATGTTTCTCCAAGTGGACTGACTGTAACAGACGTTATGGGCAATACTCGCAATGTAGTTACATCTGGCAATGCATATAATATAATGGTACGAGAATATTGGGCAGATGGAACTAGTGCAAATACAATTCCAACAAACACCACTCTGAACAACTCATCATTTGCTGTTATTCATGCAATTGACGGACCACTCTATTTTGATACAGCTGATCCGAATGACAATCAGTTCAAGTACAAGTATAAGAAGCTTGGTGGTGATTCTACATCTTCTGTAAAACGTCGCTAATAAATCAATATCATGAAAAAAATATTATCAATTCTCATGCTGTTTGTTGGTGTTTGCATAAGTGCAAATGCCCAAGTGAAAGCAGGCGATATAGTTAGTGGTCAGATTTGGGACGACCTCGAACCATTGATGATGGTTAATGTTGTCGAAATAGACCATAACAACCGTATCGTAGCAGCGGGAACAACCGATATCAACGGTAACTTCTCGTTCAAAATCGTGAATCCCAAAGATAAGATTCGTATATCTTATATTGGTTGCGAAACAAAGGTGCTTCCTATCACCAAACGTTCATTTGGTAAGATTGTACTTACCAGTCAGACACAGTTGAAGGAAGTTGTGGTTAAAGCAGTTAAGAAGACACAGACATCAGGTCTCCAGATTCCTGTTACTGAAATTTCAGTTGCTCAGCAGTCTATCGACATGAAGGAATTCGAAGGCTTGGCAATGACCAGTGTCGACGAAGCATTGCAGGGACGTATCTCAGGTCTCGATATCGTTGCCAACTCTGGTAACCTCGGTTCTGGTACAACAATGCGTCTGCGTGGTGTGGGTACTATCAATGGTAATGCCAACCCTCTGATTGTTGTAAACGGAAATGTTTGGACAAACGACGCTGATGCTGACTTCGACTTTACCAATGCAAACGAAGATAAATTTGCAGAACTTCTGAATGTTAACCCTGAAGATATCGAGTCAATTTCAGTCCTCAAGGACGCTGCTGCTACAGCAATCTGGGGTTCTCAAGGTGCAAATGGTGTAATCGAAATCAGAACTAAACGTGGTAGCCGTGGTAAGACAAAGGTGAACTACTCATACCGTTTCTCTGGAAGCTGGATTCCAAAGAGCTACAAACTGCTTAGTGGTGACGATTATACAATGTATTTGAAGGAAGCATACTTCAACACAACTCAGAATTCTGAATTTGCTACAGCCGGTAAAACTAACTACATTCCGGAAATCGCGTACAACAAGGAGTTCTCTGAGTATGAGATGTATAACAACAATACAGACTGGGTAGATGCTGTTACACAGTTCGGTCAGAACCATCAGCATTACGTTGCTCTTACCGGTGGTGGTGAAAAGGCTAACTTCCGTATTTCCGGTGGCTACGACCATCAGACAGGTACCATCATCAAACAGGTCCTGAATCGTTTCACTACACGTGTAGCCCTCGACTACTTCGTCAGTGACCGTATTAAGGTAAGTTCAAACTTTGACCTTACTCGTACAAAGAACGAAAAGAACTACTATAATGACCTTCTTGGTCAAGCTCAACGTAAAATGCCTAACCTTGCTATTTATCAGCAGGATGAGTATGGTAATGAAATGGGAGAATTTTACACAATGAACCCATACCTTACCGCAGCACAGGCTGGTTATAACGCAGGTTCTGGTCAGCATGCAGGACAAAAAGACTTGTTGAAAGATCAGTATGGACTGGCTAACACTATCGCTGTTGCGCACAAGGCTAAGCGTGACTGGACAGAACTTAAGCTCTCTCCTGAATTCATTCTCCAGTACGACATCCTCGGAACAGAGGCAGATCAGACTCGCTTGAAGTATGAAGGTCAGATTGTATTCGATATCTACAATCGTGGTGAAGATACATACTATCCTGGTTCTCTTATTGCAACAAATTGGTCGTCATCTGACACATACAATGCAGCAAGTGCATATTCATACAAGAGTCACGGACTTGCAACACGTCACTCTTTGACATTCCAACCACACTTCAAGAACGAAGATCATAGCTTGCTCGCTATGTTCCGTTTCAACTACACCAAGGGATCTTCTTCCCAACAGACAAATGGTCAGAAATGGTTGCCTACAGTCGATGGAATCACATCTCCACTGGCTGGAGGTATTCCAACAAGCTTCAGTACAGGAGCAGGTGAGTGGAAATCTCAGTATATGCTGTTCCAGTTGCACTACGCATACAAAGGACGTTATATTTTTGATGCTACTCTGCGTCGAGACGGTTCTACACGATTCGGACCAAGTAGCCGATGGGGTAACTTCCCTGGACTCTCTGCACGTTGGAACATCAGTGATGAACCGTTCATGAAGTGGGCTGAAAACTGGCTCTCAATGCTTTCTATCCGTCCAGGTTGGGGTATTGTAGGTTTGCAGCCTAACGGCGAAGGTCTTTTCTACTCAAAGTATGCTAATGGCTCTAACTACCTTGGTGTATCTTCTGTTGTTCCAAGTAATATCCGCTTGGCAGCTCTGAAGTGGGAGAAGACTGAAACATTTAACCTCGGTTTCGACTTCGGATTCCTTGATGGAAAGATTGATGGTGACCTTTCTATCTATACAAGAAAGACAACTCAGTTGCTTAACCCTGGTTTCCGTATTCCTTCATCTTCTGGTTTCGAAAGTCTTCCTAACAAGAACGAAGGTTCAATCCGTAACAATGGTTGGGAATTCAATATCAATGGTCATAAGATTGTTAGTGCGGGCAAGTTCTCAATGGACTTCAACGTTACATTTGCAAACTCTCGCAATAAGATCCTTGAAATGGATGAAACCCTCATTGAATCTTATAATGCTGATTACAATTATAAGAATGGAACGTATCTTTCACGTGTTCAGTTGAACAATCCACTGGGTTCTATCTATGGTTTCCGTTCTAAAGGTGTTTACGCTTATTCTAATCTTCCAAAAGTTCGCGACCGTGTTACAGGTGTAGAATCATTTGTAGATATGGATATGTCGGAAATTGATAAATCAAGATATATGATATTGGAGAATGGTGGTAAAAATGCTCCTGTAGTACGTACTGCCAATGGTGATGTAGTTTACAATGCTTCAGGAACTCCAAAGAAAATGTATTTCGACTACAATGGTCTTGGAACTACTCCTTATGAATTTGTAGGTGGTGATGCTATATATGAAGATATCAATAGCGATGGTACTATCGACGAACTTGATATTGTTTATCTTGGTAGTACACTTCCAAAACTCACTGGTGGTTTTGGTGTAAAGTTCAACTACGGTGCATGGTCATTGAACCTTCAGTTTAATTATCGATATGGTAATAAATGTATCAACTATGCTCGTATGGATCTTGAGAATATGTCAACAAACAACAACCAGTCTCAAGCTATCAACTGGCGTTGGCACACAGAAGGAGAGCAGGCTCTCCTCCCACGTGCTGCTACTGCAAACACGGGTGTCGCAACATACAACTATCTCGGATCAGATCGCTTCGTAGAAGATGCTTCATTCTTGCGTCTGAACTATGCGCAGCTTGCATATACATTCACTCCGAAGTCGCTGAAATCACTCGGTATTTCTTCTTTACGACTTAACCTTATTGTAAATAACATATTCTGCATCACTAAGTACTCGGGTGCTGACCCAGAACATCCACAGGCAGGTTTTGCACCAGCAAGTGATAATGGTAAGACTCCACGAGCTAAATCGTTTACATTAGGTGCATCAATATCTTTCTAATAGTTTAATAGTTATGAAACACATGAAAAATAATATAAAGATAGCTGCATATTTGATGATGGCAGGTCTTGGACTCGGTTCGTGCTCTATGGATCTTCTGCCTCTCAACGAGGTTGTTCTTGAGAACTTCTGGAAAGAGGGTGAAGATGTACAGAGTGTGATGAACTCATGCTACACAGCTATGCAGGATAAGGGATATATACAACGCCTTATCGTATGGGGAGAATGCCGTTCTGATAACACTTCTCCTAACTCTACAGCCCCTAAGGAACTTCGTGACCTTATGAAGGGTAGTGTGAAAAGTACAAACGGATGGTGTGAATGGGGACCATTATACACTGTTATCAATCGTTGTAATACAGTTCTGTATTATGCTACCCAAGTTGCCAATGAAGACCCTAACTACACTAAGTCTGAGTACAATATCACTCAGGCGGAAGCTAAGTTTCTCCGTGCATACTCCTACTTTACTCTTATAAAGACATATAAGGATGTGCCATTTAGTATTGAACCTTCAATAGACGACACTCAAGAGTACAGATTAGGACAGACTCCGTTTAATACTATTCTGAATGCTCTTATTGATGATATAGAGGGTTGCAAGAATTATCCTCCTGTCAAGTATGCTTCAGACCAGCGCTATTACAATACAGGTCGTGTAACACGTCTTTCAATGTATGCTCTGTTGGCGGAAATGTACTTGTGGCGCGCATCTGATGCAAGTGCTGATGTGTCTTCACGTCAGTCAGACTACCGTTCTTGTATAGCTTGCTGCGACTACATACTTAATGCAAAGATAGCTCAATATAAAGAGAATTCTTATAATGATGACCGTACAGGACAACTTGTAAAACTTGAGAGTTTATGTGACCGTGAGCATGTTTATATCAACTTCGGTATTCCATTGTTGAAAGAAACTGCAGGTGCTTCTTCTACCTCTACAGGCCCTATGGCAACCAATAGCATTTTCTGTACAGGAAACTCATTTGAGTCACTGTATGAAATTACTTTTATTAATGGTCAGGATGTTAACTATGGAGTAGGCGAGATGTATGGTGGTTGGGCTGAAGAAAAAGCGACTGCAGCAGTAAGATTGGTTTTGGCAGATGCAAACCTTATTTCTACAACTCCTACAGCAGTAACATATGACAACGGTAAGTTATTCTCTGTTACATCTGACTATCGTTCAATAGCTTCATTCTATTATACAGATGGTGCTGGCTCTCAGTCAATATATAAATATGTGTTGAGTAATAATTATGCAGGAGCTACTGCACTTGGTTCTAGTTATGGTGAGGTAGGAAATGCAGTTAACTCATATAAACGACCAACACAAGATTTGACAAATCTATACCATCGCTCAAAGACATTACAGTCGGAGAATTGGATTCTGTATCGTCTTACAGAGGTTATTCTGTTTAGAGCTGAAGCAGAAATAGCTTTGGCGGGAACAATGGCTGGTGATTCAGATAGTAGCCCTGCAACTCCTACTGTTGGATTTACAGGTTATCATAATGGTGCTGATTTAGGAAGCGCTGCAGACCTGTATGCAGATGCCTTCAATCTTATTTCTGCAGTATATTGGCGTTCTAATCCGAGTGCGACTTCTCTTACAAGCACATTATTGCCACAGCTTGCAAACTTCACCACTTATGGTGGTTTTATGGACTTGCTGATGCAAGAGCGTCATAGAGAATTCCTCTTTGAAGGTAAACGTTACTATGATCTTGTTCGTCAAGCTCGTCGTAACGGCAACACTACTAACTTTAGTGCAGCGCTGACTTCTAAGTATGGTGAGGCTTCAAAGGCAGTATTGATTAAAATGTCTGACCCAGACTTTATGTATATGCCGGTTTCAAAGGCACAGATTAAGTTGAATCCAAATCTTGTGCAGAACCATTGCTATAATGACGAAGAAGAAACAAATAAAAACTAAAACCATATGAAAATATTAAATTTTAAACTGCTTACTGTTGCCGTTTTATTTAATACGGCTGTTCAGTTCGGACTTGTCAGTTGTTCTGATGACCCTGGGGTCGAAAACTACTACACAAGTACTTCCCAGTATGCTGCAGACTATTTAATGTCTGATAGTAAGTACAGTCAGTATGTTGAAATTCTTCGACGTGCAACCGGTGAAAAAGGTACATTGCGCCTAATTGAGCTTCTTGGCTCTTATGGCTCATATACAGTATTCGCACCAACAAATGATGCTGTGAATGCATACCTTGCACAACGAAATGTTGGTTCTGTAGATGAACTCTCCAAGGAAGACTGCGATACTATTGCTCTCAATTCTATTATTGAGAATGCGTATTTTACAACTGATGTTAATGATCAGGAATATCCAGAGACTAACATGCTTGACCAACCAATGACTATTGCAAGTAAGGATGCTAAGGACATAGATCCTTCTCAGTCAGGACTTGTGATGATAATTAATGAGTCTGCAAAACTTATACAGTGGGATGACTCTGTGTCAAATGGTGTAGTACATACAGTGGATAAAATCGTTTTTACTAGTACAGCGTTTGCTTCCGACTTTCTTGATAACGACCCTAGTTGTACTCTTTATAGCAGTGCTATTAAAGCCACTGGTCTGAATGAATTGTTGTCAAAGTATAAAGATGCTAACTATAGTGTTGGTTCTGACTCAATTGACTGGACAAACGATGCTCTTGTAATGCCTACTGCATCAGAGTATGATAATGTTGCTTATCCTGAACACAGATATCACAAGTTTACATTGTTTGTTTGTCCTGATGCTGTGCTTAAAGAAAAATATGGTATTACAAATCTTGACCAACTTCGTCAGAAGGCTCATGAATTGTATGACCCAGTATATCCTGATGATGCAAATATAACTGATGATAAGGATCGTAGAAGTGCACTTAATCGTTTTATTTCTTACCATATCCTTAATCGTTATGCAGGTTATTATAATTTGACAGCTGTTGACGGACCAAGTTCTACTTTGGCTATTAACTGGAACCGCAGAAAGTGGGATATCGCTGATTGGTATGAGACTTTGATGCCTTATTCAATATTGAAATGCTCTTACCCTAATGGTTCTCAGGCAGGTCTTTACATCAACCGACGCGGTGTACAGTCCCGTGCTGACGAACGTGGTGTTTTCGTGCGTGGTGCGAAGGTTACTCCTACTAGTGAAATGGGTATCTCAAATACATGTAAAAATGCCATTTACCATTACATTGATGATGTGATTGCTTATGATCAGAACACTCAGCAGGTCGTTCTTAATGAGCGTATGCGTTTGGATGCTTCTACGCTTTCACCAGACTTTATGACAAGTGGTGCACGTGGAATTTATACCAAATCTTCATATGAAAATGGTAAATATGGTTTGTGGGATAATACTTCCAATCACAACAACAAGAATACTTGTCTCGGTTTCAAAGCAGGTTTCGTTGAAAATTTCAAATATGATAACAATACTCACCTCCATGTTCGTCCGCGCGTACTTTCATTCTGGTCATATCAGGGCGATGAGGTAACTATCCTTGGTGTATTTGACTTCTCAGTAAAGATTCCACCTGTACCAGCTGGTACATATGAACTTCGTCTCTTTACATGTGTAGAATTTGATAACCGTGGTATCATTCAGGTGTATATTGATGATGTTCCACAGGGTATTCCATTCGATATGCGTCCTGGTGGTGAAACATTGTTCGGATGGAAGTCTGACACATCACTCGGTGATGAAGATGCTATTTCTTCGTTCGATAAGTCTATTCACAACCTTGGATGGATGAAGGGACCTAAGTCTTATTATTCTGCATCGTCAGAGTCGGGTGGTACTCAAGGTTCTTGTTTCCGAGACTTGAATCGTACAATCCGTAAGGTTCTTGGTACGTTTGTCAGTGATGGAAAGACAGATCATTATGTACGTTTCCAGCAGAAACTGTCATCTTTGACAAATGCAATGAACTTCGACTTCTTGGAAATCTGCCCAAGTTCTGTATACAATAATGAGTACTATGCAGAAGACAGATGGTAATAACGTTTATCGAAAAATATCAATATTATGAATAATAACATAAAAAACACATTGCGCACAGGTGTCGTAGCTGCTATAGGGTTGATGACAATATATGCTTGTACAGATACGTGGAATGATCACTACGATTCTGGTTCAACGGTCGTTGGAAATGCATACGATGGCTCTACCATGCAGGCTTTGGATCAAGAAGCATCTGATTTTGCGCAGATCGTTAGGGCTACAGGCTTTGACGCATACTTGAATTCATCCAGTTCATACACTGTGTGGGCTCCTGCAAATGGTACTTTCAATAAAGATAGTTTGCTTACACTGCTCGGTACAAACAAAGATGCTGTTTTAAGGCAATTTATAAAGAATCATATAGCACTTTATTCATTACCTATGAACCTCGAACCTCATCAGATAAATCTGTTGAATAGCAAGGTTTATACTATGTCTGCCAAGAACGAACATAAGATTGGTGATGTGAATATTATTGAGTCAAAAAGCAATATTAGATGTAATAATGGTATTCTGCATATGATTGGTGGAATGTTACCGTTTAAATACAATCTTTTTGAGCTGATAGAGTCAGAATACAACAAATCTACCAATCCTACCAAGGCGGATTGCTCTTTGTATGCTTATCTGAAAACTGCAGACAAGGACTCTCTAATTGAAAACCAGTCCGTATATCGCGGATACGATGAGTACGGTAATAAGGTGTGGGTTGACTCTGTTACATTGCGTAACAATACAATCCTTCGCGACATGAATGCTCTTCTATATGAAGAGGACTCAAGTTATATTGCTTTGATTCCAAGTATTGAGGCTTATCAGGCTAGATATAATCTTGTTCAGAATTATTTGAATTTTAACCCATCTATGGATGAGGGCTTGGACTATAGCCGTGTTGATTCGCTTAAAAACAGTTATGGACATCGTTTTGCGATGACGGATATTTTCTATAATCGTAACCTGAACGAGCACTGGGCCGACTCTTTGAAATCAACGCAATATACTTCGTATAGTTGGCCTGACCATCTATATTATAGAGTATCTCCACGCCAGTTGCCAGAGGATAAGGAAGTAAACGATATCCTTGAGAAGGTAAATGTTCAGGATTCTATCACATGTTCTAATGGTATTGCGTGTTTGTTTGACGAATACCCAATGAGCATTTATGATCAGTTCTTCAGGAAGATCAACATGAATTCTGTATATATGCGTTACTATTTTATCGATAAGGAAACTAAAATAAAGGGTTCTAATGTTCAGGTTACAAAGAATGTCAGTGATCCAGAATCACAAAGTGGTACATGGACTACATATACATATGAGTATCCTCCAATCTATAATGATGCCGGTGAGATAATAGGTTATGATTATGACAATCCTGTCATTGTTGACTACCAAACGCAGCCTTATTCGTATTTCTATGTACCAGCAGCTAGTACAACAAATCCAAATATAGGTTTCTATATACCCAACAACTTCTCTGGAGAGTATGATATCTACTTGGTTACAATGCCTTCATGGTTTTATGCAAAGGATTTCGATACCAACAAACTTCGTTATCGTTTCCGTGCTAGTATTTGGGAAAAGGACGCGAAGGGAAACTTCCCATCCACAGGTCAAGCTTTGACTGTTGATGGTAATAATACGTTTGAGACTCCAGCGCCAACTGACTTCAATGTAATCCGAGACACTACATATATCGGTTCGTACACTTTCAAGTATGCTTATTATGGTGAAAGCGAACCAGGAGTAATCCTTCAGATTAACCCAAATGTTTTGTCGAGTCAGAGAAAGAATTTTTCTAATAGTATGATTTTCTCCAGCATTATACTGAAACCACACAAGGATGATGATCCTGCTCCTGGATCAAGTGTGAAAGCAAGGTCTATCACTCTTTCTTCAGAAAATGCGGTAAAGAAAACACCAAGTAATGTATTTTATAAATTTATAAAACAGTAATACTATGCAACAATTCAATAAAATCGGAATCGCAGCTCTGATGTTCTTAGCAGGAACAGCACTACCTATTGTTGCACAAGAGGGGGTAGAAACTGAAGACGTTGCTGAGGCTACTGCTGCACCTAAAAGAAAAGCTAAGCAAGAAAAGAAATACCCAACAATTGATGTTGCAGGTAAGGTGTTTGATGCCGCTACTGGAGAACCTTTAGCTGGTGCTCAAATACAAGCTTTTAATAATAAGAACTACACAGCCATGACTGGTGAGGATGGTTCATTCATTATAAAAGTTCCAGAGTTTGTAACTTCTTTGTCTATCAAACTTGAAGGATATAACTTGAACCAAACAGCCATCAATGGTCGTACTTCTAATATTGATGTATATCTGCGTTCAGACTTGTTTAAGGGCGACTATCAGGAGTCAATAACTGCTGCACGCTCTGTATCAACAAAGGGTTTTGAATCAACGCCTGCAATTACAGTTGATGATGAAATTCAAAACCGTCTGGGAGCTGATATTCACACAATGATGCGCAGTGCAAATCCAGGACAGGGAGTTTCTATGTTTATTAATGGTTTAAACTCTCTCAATTCTAATGCACAACCTCTTATCGTATTGGATGGTGTGATTTTCGACCAAATGTATGACACTGAAATGCTTCATACTGGATATTTCAATAACCTCTTGCAAGCAATCAATCTTGAGGATATCGAAAGTGTAGAAGTATTGAAGAATGGTACAGCCATTTATGGTGCAAAGGCTGCAAATGGTGTTTTACTTATTCGTACTAAGCGTTGCCGTTCTATGGCAACCCGTATTGATGTTAATATCAGTGCAGGTGTAACAACTCGTCCAACAACTATGGATGTGATGGGAGCTAACGAATATCGTTCTTACGCATCTGAACTTCTTGGTACTACCAGTACAAAGATTACAGACTTCAAATTCCTCAATCCTAATCCAAATTATTATTACTATAATATGTATCATAACGATACAAACTGGAAGGATGAGTCATATAAGAAGTCTGCATGGAATCAGAACTATGGTATTGCTATCCAAGGTGGAGATGATGTTGCTTCGTATAATCTCTCTGTAGGTTATATGGATTCTAAATCTATATTGAAGAAGAATGATATGCAACGCTTTAATATCCGTTTCAATACTGATATCAATTTCAATAAATGGTTCTCTGCACAGTTTGATGCAAGTTACACAAATGTAACACGCAATCTGCGTGACGATGGTTTGGAATCAGAATTTAATCTGTCAACTCTTGCTTCTCCAGGATTCTTAAGTTTGGCTAAGTCTCCATTCTTGGCTCCTTATGACTTCTCAACGGATGGTAATATTACATCGTTTATTTCTGATGCAGATACTTATCTTAACGAGGTTCTTGGTACAAAGGCATCATTAGCAAATCCAACAGCTATTCTTGAGAATGGTGAGGCGAAGAACAAAAACCACTCGGACTGTACAATGATTAACATTGCTATTGCACCAAAGTGGCAGCCTACAAAGAATTTCTATTTGTCTGATCGTTTTGCATATACAATGCAGAGCTTTGATGAGGCTTATTATACTCCTATTAAGGGTATGCCAACTTATCTGGATTCAGGAAACGAGTCTTCTACCCAGAACTCTAAATATTCTTTGTTCTCAAAGCATAATGCAGTATTCAATGATTTACGCGCAAACTGGACAATTCTGCCAAATGGAGCTCATCACCTCGATCTTTTCGGCGGTTTCCGTTTCATGAATGACACTTACAATGCATCGTATCTGATTGGTGATAATACTGGTAATGACAAGACTCCAAATAACTCCGAAGGACAGCGAAATAAGCGCACTCACGGTAGCGATGTTAACTGGAGAACTCTTTCATATTATGCTAACGTGAACTATAATTATCAAGAGAAGTATTACCTCCTTGGACAGCTTGCCGTTGAATCGTCTTCCCGTTTCGGTAAGGATGCTGATGCCGGTCTAAAACTGTTCGGAGTGCCTTGGGGTATATTCCCATCTATTCAAGGTGCTTGGGTTATCACAAATGAAAAGTGGTTCCGTCCAAACAAGGGTGTCAATATGATTAAGATTAACGCAGGCTTTGAGTCTGTCGGTAACGATGCTATTGATAATAGTGCAACGCTGACTTACATGTCAACAGCTCCTCTCTTTACTAATAATGCAACTTCTATCGGTCTGACTAATATTGGAAACTCTAAATTACGTTGGGAAACTACAAATCGTTTCACTGCTGGTGTCGAAGGTAATTTCCTCAATAATCGTTTGAATGTAAAGTTTAACTATTTCTTGTCAAAGACTAATAATCTTGTTGCTCTTGGAACATTAGCTTATGTAGCAGGACTCACGAACTACACTTATTATACTAATGAAGGTGCACTTAAGAATCAGGGTTATGACATCGCAGTAAATGCTAAACTTGTTGATCATCGTAACTTCAAGTTTGATGCAGGTGTAAGTGTCGGTCATTATAAGAATAAACTGACGGCTCTTCCTGAAGGAAAGACAAGTTTTACAACCAGTATGTATGGTGCTACAATTCTTTCTGAGATTGGACGTAGTGCAGGTGTGTTCTACGGATACAAGACTGACGGTGTTTATGCAACATCAGAAGCAGCACAAGCAGATGGTAAATTTATTGAAAATTCTTCTGGTAATCGAGAATACTTCAAAGCCGGTGACATGAAATTTGTTGACCAGAATAATGATGGAAAAATCGGAGATGAAGATAGGGTAGTAATTGGTGACCCTAATCCGGATATCTTCGGTAATATTTCTCTCCACTTCAATATATGTCAGAGATTTGACATTTCTGCGAACTTTAAGTATTCTCTCGGTAATGATATTTACAATTACAAGAGAGCTCTGTTGGAGAATGGCTCAATGTTTATCAATCAGACAAAGGCTGTTAATCGCCGTTGGACTTCAGAAGGTCAGATTACAGATGTACCACGTGTTTCTTATGAAGATCCTATGGGCAACAGTCGCTTCTCTGACCGTTGGATAGAAGATGGATCATATCTGAAATTGAAGAATGTTACACTTTCATACAGAATACCTATCCAGAATGAGTATATTCAGGGTATAACCGTATGGGCTGCTGCAAACAACCTTTTCACTTTAACTAAGTATCTCGGCGTAGATCCTGAGGTATCATGCGGAAACAGTGTTCTTAAGCAGGGTATAGATGCAGGCTATCTGACTGCAGGTCGTAGCTTCCATCTCGGTGTTAAGATTAACCTCTAATAACAAAAGAATACTGGGATATACATAAACCGGCTTATTCGAAAAATACTGAAATTATGAAAATAAAATCAATCATAGCATGTGGATTGCTTCTGCTAGGGGTGGAAGCAACTACGACATCGTGTGAAGACATGTTGACTGCTGACAATCATCTTGTCACGACAGATCTTGCTCCACAAGATACATTGTATCAGATGATGGGTATTGTAAAACGTATGCAATCACTCGCAGATAGAACGATTCTTCTTGGAGAAATCCGTGCAGACCTTGTGGATGTTGATCAGGCACGTGCTTCTGCGGACCTCAAAGCATTGTCAGATAATAATATAACTACAACAAACAAATATAATTCTCCAGCTGAATATTATGGAGTGATTAACTCTTGTAATATTTATCTGACCTATGTAGATTCTCTCTATAAGGTATATGGAGAATATTATTATCAAAAAGAAATTATTGCAGCAAAGTGTTTTAGAGCATGGTGCTATCTGGAACTGGCAAAGATATATGGCGCTGTTCCATTCATTACAGAACCAGTTCTTTCTGCTGAAGCTGCTGAACAGATAGTAGCATCTGGAAACAAGAAGAGCATGCTTGAGATTCTGGACTTTGCTATCCAAGATCTTGCTCCTTATGCTTATCTTCCTGAAAATAGTAATTTACGTCCAAGTTATGGAGCTACATTCAGTGGTGTAAGTGCTCGTTCTATTTTCTTGCCAGTACGTGCTTTGCTTGGTGAACTTTATCTTTGGCGCGGTTCCGTAAAAGGCAAGGGTGCAGGACAGAGCGATTTCATTGATGCAGTACGTATGTATCATGACTATTTATGCTACCCGGGAGAAGAAAAGTCTGTTGATTATAATTCAATTGAATGGACATCTACAAACTGGCAGTCTCCCATTAGAAGTGGAATGAGTTCTGATTATTCACGTGATAATTTTGGCTTAGGCTCACAAAATGCATATGCTGCAGTATTACCACTTGATACAGCAGCTTATTATGGTACAACATCTGACTTGAGAGCTATATTCAATTCTAATTATAGCAATAACTATTATCCATCTGTTGTTCCTTCAACCCGTATGGGAGATATCTCAAAGGCTCAGAAGAATCTCTTCATTTCTTGGAAGAAAATATCTGCAGCTAGTGGAGATCTCATACGTTCATATACACCTACAGATGCTGCTACTCTTGGTGACGAACGTCTGATTGGTGATCTGCGTTTTGCAGATGTATATAGAACTGAGTCAAATGTCGGTGAGTCTCGTTATAATGCGAACAGGAATTCTGTTAAGCAATATATTACAAAGTGGTTGGAAGGTAGTTCAAGTATTTCTGATGACAAACGTCAGACATACATCATATATTATCGTACAAACACTCTCTACCTGCACATGGCGGAAGCTCTTAACCTCGCAGGTTTCCCAGAGACTGCATTTGTTGTTCTTTCTCGTGGTATTACATATAGCACACTTAATACCGATACAATTCGAGTTAATCAGACAATTACAAAAACAGATGGCTCAACAAAGGATACTATTATTGCTATGAAACTAGTTTCTGATGATGAGTTTGATCGTCTTTGCAATATCAAGACATATGGATATACGAACACAACTTCAGATTATGATACAGATAAGGCAAAAGCAGAGAAGGCTGCAAATTCGTTCGTAGTATGGAAGCGTGATGTATTCTGGAACTTGCCTAAACTTGATAATAATAGATCTGGATCAACTATAGGTAGTTGGAGGAAAAATACTGCAGCGCCTCAGAATGCTAAAACTCAGATAGGTCTTCACTCACTTGGTTCTGGCGATACAGAATTCAATGAATTTTATCAACTTGATGATAAGGCAACGCGTGATCAGTTAAAGCAAGGTATAAAACCGGAGGAACCTGTAATTCCGCTCGGAGGGTATACCGAAGGTAAAGATCCTTTTACAATGGATGAGTGGAAGGATTATATTATCCAAAATAATTTGAATATTCCAACAACAACCAAAAATTATAATGATTACGTGGCTGCGTATAATCAGTATCCAACTGAGTTGGCAAATTATAAAGTTAAACTGGCAAATTACAACGCAGATGTTACCTTCCTAAAGTCTGCTGCAGTTCGTGCTAAGCGTCAGGCTCACATTAGTTGGTTGATTCTTGAAGAAGAAGCTCTTGAGGGCGCATTCGAAGGCCAGCGCTTCTATGATATTCTTCGCTATCAGATGCAAGAAGGTAAGGTTTCTGGTCCTTCTGCTACAATCCAGATGCCAGACTCAATTACTAAATTGTATGGTCCAACACCTAATATGACAGGTAAGCCTTGGTATCTTCCATTGCCTAATAGATAATCCCTATACATTATATTTTATAGGTAATAAATGTGAATTCACTGGATTTGGTATTCAAATTCAGTGAATTTGCTTTTTATTATTTAAAAAACTTT
>FLNY01004380.1_pt1 | contig 47567 bp, 38 predicted proteins | sample 1140381 | NCBI WGS metagenome assembly FLNY01 (sample SAMEA3878172, study PRJEB12797) | bioreactor metagenome | biome: Moose rumen | place: Sweden | collected 2011-10
TTCGACCGCATGCACGGTTTGGACTGGTACGACTATGTGGCCCGCCAGTACGATCCTGTCTATGGACGTTTTACAAGTATCGACCCGTTATGTGAGAAATACCCTTGTCTGAGCCCATATGCCTATTGTGGGAATAATCCGATGTTGTTTGTTGATCCTACTGGATGTATTATTGATTTGTCGAAAATGGATGAAGATGAGAAAAAGAAATACTCTCATCAGGTGGAAACTTTAAGGAGCTCAAGTGATTTATTTGACACAATGTATCAAACATTGGAGGAATCCGAAGATATTTACTATGTTAGTTTTGGAGAGGTTATATCTTCACAAGGAGATCTTATAGACGGACACTTCGTACTTAATAGTGACGGAGGTGGTGATTTTGTGTTCTCAAAATACAATGAGTCGATTCCTTATTCTGCTCTTGCAGAAGAAATGTTCCATGCATATCAGCATGATAACAGAAACTGGTATGATAGTGGGAGTTTTAATAAAGAGTTTGAGGCGAAAGCTTTTGTTGATTTTGTGGGTATTCAATATGGTGGTTTTCCTGAAATAAAGGAAATGAGAGAGTTCCAATCGAAAATCGAGACGTTCACTTATGGAGACAATTTAAATCCGATAACTCCACAAATGGTAAAGTCAAATGCATTTTTACAGGATTACTATCATTATGCAAATATGTATGCAGTTAGAAATATAAGGTCTAACTGGGGGAATAAAAACTATAAAATCTTGACAAATGTAGCCCCTTATAGTCTCCAACGAGTAGTGACTGAAACTTATAAAAACCAATACAGATGATTCGCTTTATTATCGCAACATTCCAATTCTGTTGCTTGTTTTCAAGTAGTTTGATGGCTCAGAGGTTCAACATTCGCATTGACAGCGACAATATGAATCATTCTTATGCAATCATTAATAATACTCTTCTTCAAGTCTTTGGAGAAGACTCTATTGCTAAGTGGCTCTCGGATAATAAAAGAATGCTGTTCAGATGGGAAATTGACAGCGTGGGAAATGTGTTGTCTATGGAACAGTTGTCAAAGAATCATCCTCAAAGCAAAATACTTTCGGAAAACAATATTAACCGAATCTTACTGTGGATGAGACAAAATGACATCCATCTTCCTTGGTGTATTGATAATGACCCACCTTGTTCCTATGAGGAACACGAATTATCTGCTATGGAGATATATTCAAATGATAATCATTTCTATAATATAATTGGTTTCCCTGGATGGGCATACACCTCAGAAAGGAGTTTAGAAGATAAGTCGGAAAGGTCAGATATTGAATGCATGAAGACTTCCATCCAGCATTACATTGTCCCCACAATAAGAGAGATGGTAGTAACTAAAAATATTAAATTGTTACCTGAAGGTCAGAGCGATGTCTCCGATTGTGCAGGAGTAATTCATAGTGATAATTATTTTTATGACGCATATGATATACTCTCATTTCTCTACGAAGGAAAGACGTATTCCCCGAAATTAATTATGTACTACTTAAAAAAGGTTGAACTTTCTGATGAAATAAACTATATAGTATTTTGCGATACCGTAAATGTTCCCAACAAGTATGAATTATATAATAAAAAGGGAAAAGAACTTGCGTCTCCAGAATTAAAGATTCAAAGAAATGAAATTACTAGTGAGTTAATGTATTATATGGCTCAGTCTTACATCCAGAAATATCATTCTTATGATTTTTTTACATTGGCTTGTGCTAAGCGAATATTACAGATTAACCCTGATAGTGAGCTAGGCTTGAAACTAATGAAAGAAATAATGACAAATCAAAATAAATCCCATTGTGATTTTGAAGATAAAAGATTGTTAAGATGAGACAGAACATTTACCATCAGATATCCGTAAGCGGCCTGACTGTCCCAGTCAACACCCGCCACGAGCTGACTAATGCTGAGACCCTCTCAACAGACAGCACCGAATACCTTGGCAACTTCCGATATAGGAACAACACCTACGACCGCTATGAGTTCCCCGGCGGTTATGCCACTCCGAAGCAGAGCTATGCGGTGTTCAACATGGACTTCCATTTCTACGTGCAAGACCATCTTGGCAGCAACGTGATGGTGCTCGACAACACCGGTGTAGAGCAACAGACAAGATATTATCCTTTCGGAGGCATTGTCACTCAAAACTCCACAGACACCACAAACGGAAATGTACAACCAAATCACAACAAATACACAGGCAAGGAATTCGACCGCATGCACGGTTTGGACTGGTACGACTATGTAGCCCGCCAGTACGATCCTGTCTATGGCCGTTTCACGAGCATCGACCCGTTATGTGAGAAATACCCTTATCTGAGCCCATACGCCTATTGTGGGAATAATCCGATATTGTTTGTTGATCCTACTGGTGAGAAACCCAAAAAGATAGAGGCCGCAATAATGGCATTGGATGTTAATGGTTCAAGCGAAAAAATATTCCCGGCGGTTGACGTTCCATAAAAAACACTTAACTCATGAACGCTGTTTTTTTTGCTATATGGATTTTTAGTTGTATCTTTGTGGCAAACAATTGTAAAAAGAGAAAAATATGACAACTGTACAATTAGACGCTATGAACACACAGCTGTGGCAAAATATAGGTGCTATCGCTGACAGTAAGCCATTGATGAAACAGCTGGCTGCGTATGTGGCAAAATTAGCTAGAGAAAAGAGGGATTCATCTTTGATGACAAAAGAGGAATTTCTCGATAAACTGGATTATGCGGAGGCTCAGATAGATAGGGGCGAAGGTATGAAGATGATGCCTGATGAGGATCTTACCACATTCTTAAAAAGAAATGGTTATGATGTATGAAATTATTATCACTCCAGAGGCGGCAAAAGATATGCAACGGCTGGCAAAGAGTGAGTCCAAAGCTTTTTCAAAAGTTAAACTTCTTATAGAAGAGCTAAAAAGACACCCTAAGACAGGACTAGGTCATCCTGAACCTCTAAAAGGTAAACCTTCAGACAGATGGAGCAGACAAATCACACGAAAACATCGATGGATTTATTGGGTCTATGATACTGAAGTTTTTGTAGATGTCCTTTCTGCGTATGGACATTATAATGACAAATAACAATACTATAATTGACAGGTTATCTACTTATACGTCCAGTGTGCTGATTATCGGTGGCGGACTGGGAGGACTCTTCACCGGAGCAATCCTTGCGAAGGAGGGACTGCACGTGACCGTGCTGGAGAAAAATGCCACCATAGGGGGTGGACTCCAAACGTTCAGAAGATTCGGCATGGAGTTCGACACCGGCATGCATACCATCGTGGGAATGCGCCAGGGTGGTAATATCCGCCGTCTCTGTGAGTATCTCGGTATTGCCGACAAGATGGATGTCCGCGATGTGGACGACAACTGCTGCGACCGACTCTATTTCGCCGAAGATCATACCATCTGCGAAATTTCCAACGGTAAGGAGGGTTTTGTGAACTCCCTGGCCAAGCATTTTCCGGCAGAGCGAGGTAATCTGGAACGATATGTGGAGGCTGTCTTCAACATGACGGATCTGGTCAATATACTCCATCTGCGGTCAAGCGACGGCACAGTCAGCCTCTTCTCCTTCTCCGACGAATTCCTACTCCCTGCTGATGCGTTTATAGCGAAATATATCTCTGACATAAAATTGCAGAGCGTGCTGGCATACCTCTGTCCGCTCTATGGTGGAGTGGGGGGCAAGACCCCTGCATATATCCATGCCATCATCAACAGACTGTATATCGAGGGAGCCAGCCGTTTCGTGGGAGGCTCACGCCATTTTGCCGACCTGCTTGCCTCCGTCATCACCGATAACGGTGGCGAAATCCATACCTCCGACGGAGTGGAATGGATAGAAGTCAACGACCGCCATGTGGATTTTGTGCGTACTCAGAGTGGTAAGGAGTTTACTGCTGATTATTACGTCTCTGCCATCCATCCTTGCACTCTGCTCGACCGCATGCCCGAGAAGGCGTTCCCACCGTCCTTCCGCAACCGTGTGCAGGCAGTCCCCAACTCTTATTCCGCTTTCTGCCTCTTCATAAAACTCAAGGAAGGACGTTTCCCGTATATGAACTTTTCGGAATATTATCTGCGTAGGTATGATGATATCTGGAAGTTCAACGAGCCTCAGGAAAATTGGCCGAACGGACTCCTTTTCATGACACCGCCTGAGAAAGAACAAGGATTGTATGCTTCGAAAGTGATCATCACCGCACCGATGCTCTTTTCCGAAGCAGAACGTTGGCAAGACACTACTGTCGGACGGCGGGGCAACGACTACCTCCAGTGGAAAGATGAACAGACACGGCGCTTGCTTGCTGTAGCTGGGCAGATGCATCCCGGTTTTACCGACTGCATAGAGGCTGTGAATGCAGCCTCGCCCCTCACCATCCGCGACTTCTATGCCACAAAAGAAGGATCGCTCTACGGTTTCAGCAAGGACTGCAATAACATCGCCCTGTCGCAACTGCCAGTGGTCACGAAAATACGAAACCTCTATCTCACAGGCCAGAACAACAACCTACACGGTTTCTGCGGTGTACCTCTCACCGCCATCAACACCTGCGAGGCCATCCTGGGTGTGAATACGATTATCAATAAGGTCAACTCTAAACCCTAAACTCTAAACGAATGTCACGGCTAATCATCATATTTCTTATCCTGCTGCAGTTCACAACAGCTGATGCACAGGTAAATATATGGGAAGGTGTCAAAGGCCACAAGAAGGTGGAGATGACTCCCTATCTGCCAGAGGGCAGTGGCAATATGGCCGTTATCGTATGCCCGGGCGGCAGCTACTTCTGGCATGATATGCACACAGAGGGGCATGACGTGGCCCGGTGGCTGCAGCAGCATGGCATCTCTGCATTCGTGCTCCGTTATCGTACAGCGTACGTCCCTGCCTTCCTCTTCCGCTACCGCTATGTGCTTCGTGGCAACCGTTATCCCGACCCACAGGATGACCTACGTCAGGCCATACGCTACGTGAAACAGCACTATCAGGATCTTCGTATCGATACACTGCAAATCGGTGCGATGGGATTCTCTGCAGGCGGACATCTCGTCATGTCAGCGGCTGAGCTGTTCGAACCTGCCGACCGACCGGCATTCGTCGTGCCGGTCTATCCGGTGGTCACGATGACGGAATCCTGTGTACATAAACGCTCACGACGTGCTTTACTTGGAGAAAATAAGGTGCGTAACACAACATTATGCGACCTTCTTTCGTTAGAAAGACATATACCGGAGGATTGTCCGCCGGTATTCCTCGTCAACTGTAAAGACGACCCCGTTGTGGACTACCACAACTCTGTACTCCTAGACTCCGCACTCACTGCCAAAGGAATCCCGCACCGTTATCTGCAATACCAGACCGGTGGACATGGTTTCGGTATGTCCGACGAGAAAGGCTCTGACGAGTGCCGGCAGTGGAGACTGGAGTTCCTGAAATGGCTCTCTTTTGGTAATAATTAGGAATGATTTGACTATTGTCTCATCTTCTAAAAAAAAACAAACGTCTTTGCATTCTATGCATTCCCTGCATTCTTTGCATTCTAAAAACAACATAATTCCCCGCATTCTTTTATACAACTACCAATATGCGAAAAAATCCGAAATTCGATGATATCCGTCCTTACTATGAGGATGAGATTCCGGCTGCCATGCAGCGCATCGCCCATTGTGAGGCGTTCCCGTTGTTGGCTTCATTCGTCTGTCCCGACGAATCCGTGGAATCCGTGCGTCAGAGAGTAGCTGCGTTCAAGACCACACGTGAATTCCAACATGACACCATGCGTAAGGCGAACGAGCAGATTATCAAACGGTCTATCTCAGAGTTTACTTGCGACGGACTGCATTGGCTGAGCAAAGACAAAGCCTACCTGTTTGTGTCGAACCACCGAGATATCATGCTCGACTCCAGCCTTCTGGAGTATTATTTCGTCACTCAGGGTTTTGAAACAACCGAAATCACATTCGGAGCCAACCTGATGATGACCCCTTATATTATAGACATCGGCAAATCGAACAAGATGTTTAAGGTGGAACGCCCGGGAGGTAACATCAAAGATTTCTATGAGGGATCGCTCCATCTGTCTGAATATATCCGTTATGTAATCACAGAGAAAAAGAGCTCGGTGTGGATTGCACAGCGCAACGGACGAACAAAAAACGGCATCGACGCCACCGACCAGGGCATCATCAAGATGTTCTGCATGAGCGACAAAAGCGATAAAATCAAGTCGCTGGCCGACCTGAATATCGTGCCGGTGTCGGTCAGCTATGAGTGGGAGTCATGCGACATACTGAAAACACTGGAGGTCTATGAGTCGCAAAACCGCCGTTACACGAAAAAACCATTTGAGGACCTCACCAGTATCCTTACAGGAATCACACAGTTCAAAGGACGTGTGCATTTCGAAATATGCAAGCCTCTCATGCTGGAGGAACTTTCAGCGTTTGAGAAGCAGACCAATAGCGAATACCACAAGTCGGTGGCAAAACTGATCGACAACAGAATCAACAGTGCCTATCGTCTCTATCCTAACAACTATATCGCTCACGATATTCTCTATGGGAGCAAGAAATACGAGAATGAATACACACCACAGCAATATCGTGCATTCTACCAACGGATGGCACAGCTCAACCGTTACGACACTTGCGATATCGACAAGCTCAAGGAAATTTACCTCTCTATCTATTCCAACCCGGTAGATAACCGATAGCACTCAAAATGGTCTCATCTGTCATCCGAATTTATGAGTTTCTGCGGAAGCACAAGGTGGTGGGCATCGCTTCTTTTCTGCTCATCACACTGGGGTTAGTGCTGCTTGTCTCCCGCCAGACCTATAAGGAAGACATCTCCGACTTCCTGCCGCTCGACAGCCGCTATCATGAGGCGATGGATGTGTTTCAGCAGACATCTGGAGCCAACCGCATCTTCGGCGTGTTTCAGATGCGCGACTATGCCTCGTCTGACCCTGATCGCATGAGCGAGGCGATTGAATGTTTTGAGGAGAATCTGGAAGAGAATGACCCTGAAGGACAGGCTGGAACATTGATGACGCAATTGGATCTTGCTCAGATGACGGATGTGATGGCGTTCGTCTATGACAACATCCCTTATTTTATCACTGACAGCACCGCTTACGATCAGATGCGGCAACAGCTGGCCGATCCTCATTTTGTGGAAAACCAGCTGGCTGCGGACAAACAGAAGCTGATGTTCCCTGTGGGAGGTGTGATGACGGAGAACATAGGGTGCGACCCGCTGGACTGGTTCGCCCCTGTTGTCGGAAAACTGCAGGGTAAGGCTCCTGCGGCGAACTACGAGGTTTACGACGACCATGTCTTCTCGCCTGATATGAGCCGGGCTTTCATCATGCTCCATTCCCCGTTCGGCTCGAGCGAGACGGAGCAGAACGGCAAGCTGCTCAAACTCCTCGAGCGCACAGCTACACAGACAATGGCTGAATTCAGGGATGTGGACATCCATTTCACCGGCGGACCGGTCATAGCCGTGGGTAACGCCAGCCAGATCGTGATGGACAGTGTCATCGCTGTGGCGCTGGCCGTGCTGATTATCCTGCTCATACTCTTCTCGGCGCTCCGTAGCTGGAGAAACATCATCCTCATCATCGTCTCTGTGGCGTGGGGATGGCTGGTGGCGATGGGTGCCCTGTCGCTCTTCCACAACAATGTGTCCATCATCGTCATCGGCATCTCTTCGGCCATCATCGGCATCGCGGTAAACTATCCGCTTCACCTCATCGCTCACCTGAGGCACACACCTGACAGGATCCGCACACTGAAAGAGATTGTGACACCGCTGATTGTGGGCAACATCACAACAGTGGGAGCCTTTTTGGCATTGGTGCCGCTTCAGTCCATAGCACTCCGTGACCTCGGACTGTTCGCTGCCTTCCTCCTCATCGGCACCATCATGTTCGTCCTGATCTATCTGCCGCATGTGGCTAAAAACACTACAGAAAACGTCTCCACTACGTTTGCTGACCGCATCGGCAGCCTCTCGTTGGAAAACAAAAAATGGATTCCGCTTGTCGTGGGAATTATCACACTGGTGATGCTCTGGTTCAGCTTCTCCACAAGCTTTGATTCCAATCTCAGTCATATCAACTACATGACCGACGAGCAGAAGGCCGATATGGAATACATGCAGAAGCTGGTGACGAAGTCTGCTGCCACTACAGAGGTCTATGCGGTGGTGAACGATGCGGACGCCGACAGTATGCTGCAAAAAAGCCAGCGGTTGAACGACATTCTGGAACAGTGCCGTGCGAAAGGGCTGGTGGAGGATTTCAGCAGCATCTCAGCGTTAATCACGTCAAAGGAGGTGCAGCGGGAGCGTCTTGACCGCTGGCGAAACTTCGTGTCCGACTACGGGGAGGAAATAGAGTATATGGTGCGCAACGCCGCCCGTAAGCAAGGATTCGCCGATGATTCCTTCGAGCCTTTCTTCCAGACACTCCGAACGGATTTTCAGCCGCGCGACATACAATTCTTCAGCCCTCTGCTTACTACCCTATATGAGACGGAACTGACTGCCAGTCAGGAGGTGAATGACTTCCGTCTGGTGAATAAAATCAGAGTGGACGAAGGCCAGGTGGATGCGGCAGAACAGGCAATACGGGCAGCATTGGGAAACGATGTGCTGGTGTTCGACATGAAGAAAGTGAATTCAACCATCGCCAATAACCTCTCCGACAACTTTAACTATATCGGCTGGGCATGCGGACTCATCGTGTTCTGCTTCCTCTGGTTCTCTTTCGGTTGCCTCGAACTAGCCATCCTCTCGTTCATCCCAATGGCGGTGAGCTGGATATGGATATTGGGCATCATGAGCATGCTCGGTCTTCAGTTCAATGTGGTCAACGTCATTCTCGCAACCTTCATCTTCGGGCAGGGCGACGACTATACCATCTTCATGACGGAAGGCTGCCAGTATGAGTATGCCTACCGCAAGAAGATGCTCGCCTCCTACAAGAGCAGCATCATCATATCTGCACTGGTCATGTTCGTGGGAATCGGCACATTGATTCTGGCCAAGCACCCTGCGCTCCATTCACTGGCTGTCCTCACCATAGTGGGTATGTTCTCCGTGGTGCTGATGGCATATCTCTTCCCACCGCTGATATTCAAATGGCTGGTGATGAAAAACGGCGCTTATCGTGTGCGGCCACTTTCATTTAGCCGTCTGGTCAGAAACAATTTTGCCAAGGTTGCGGACACAGACTTATTGAACCCCGATGCTGTTTCGTCACTTGTGACCGACCGCTACCGATATAAAGGAACGGATGTGACACGCAGTGTCAAGCGTCAGTTGAGAAAGAAAACTGCCCGTAAGTATCTCTCCTCATCTGATGAGAATACCGACAACATAGTGGTGGTCAACAGTGGTTACGGGGCTTTTGCTCTGGCCTATGCACTCATGCATCCAAAGACGAACGTATGGGCTTTTGAGGCGGATTTCGATAAGGTGCTCCTGGCGCGTTACAGTGCGGAAGGCATTGTCTCAAACTTGACGATCACCGATAAGGCTGATGATGAGATCTTCAATCGGCTGAATGAGGCCGACACCCGTCTCTTTCTCCTTTCTCCTAATAAGGAGGATTGTCGCTTGTTCTCCGATTATCAAAATACTATTATTTAATTGTTGAATGAAAATTCTGGAATTTTTTGAAATTCAGAAATATCCGGGCAAATATAACACACCAAATCCTGTATAACCGATGAAACAAGAAATAAGGGAAATCATAGAAGAAATGGTGCCGCTGGCTGATCCCGACTCCGACTTCCTCTTTGCTGAGCTTGATTCGCTCGGCATCACTGCTATCCTGATGTCATTGGCATCGAAATATAATGTCGAACTGGAGGCTGTGGATGCCACGCCCAAAAATTTTCGTAATCTCGACAGCCTGGTAGAAATGGTGAAATCCAAGATGAAATGATGCTGGAGGATTTCATATTAACACATGCAGAACGTCAGCCCGACAAGGTGGCGGTAATCTGCCAAAACAGGCTGATTACCTATAGGCAGTTATGGGAGATGATTGACGCCAAAGCCACCGATCTCAGAGCCAGAGGAATCGGACAGGGGCGGGTTGTGGTGATGCGTACGTCGCAAACCACCGACTTCCTCGTTGACTACTTCGCAGTACATTTGTCAGGTGCAGTGGCGATGCCGTTGGAAAAAGATATGCCGGATGCACGTTTTGAGGAAATTCACCGACAGTATGAATCTTTGGAGATACCCGACAAGGTGGCAGATATCCTTTTTACAACTGGTACGACAGGACGGTCGAAAGGGGTGATGGTCAGTCACGATACCATTATCGCTGATGCTGAAAACCTGATCGACGGTCAGGGGTTTACGCCCGAGCTCACCTTCGTCATCTGCGGTCCGCTCAACCATATCGGCAGCCTCTCAAAAGTCTATCCGGTCATGATGCAGGGAGGTACATTGATAATCCTTGAGGGGATGAAGGATATGGAGGCTTTTTTCAATGCGCTCGACTATCCATCCACGAAAATGGCTACATTCATGGTGCCGGCTACTATACGGATTCTCCTCTCGCTGGCAAGGGAACGATTAAGTGCGTATAAAGACAAAATTGATTTTATTGAGGCGGGGGCGGCTCCGCTTATGCTGTCGGATATGAAAGCACTCTGTGAGATATTACCGCATACACGCCTCTACAACACCTATGCTTCGACAGAGACCGGCATCATTACCACTTATAATTATAACGACGGACGATGCATGGCTGGATGTCTCGGACGACCAATGCGCCATTCGGAGGTGTTTATTACCGATGAGGGCCTGATCGCCTGCAAGGGAAAGACACTGATGACAGGATATGCCGGTGAACCGGAGATGACGGCGCAGATACTTCGAAACAACACCATCTTCACATCCGACCGTGGATATATCGACGACGAGGGAATGCTCCATATCGAGGGACGCGACGACGACATCATCAATGTGGGTGGCTTCAAAGTGGCGCCAAACGAGGTGGAGGACGTGGCGATGAGCCTGCCCGATATCAAGGACTGTATTTGCATCGCAGAGGACCATCCTGTCATGGGAAAAGCACTCAAACTGGTTGTGGTACTCAACGAAGGCTACACGCTCGACAAAAGAAAAATAGCGCGGCATATCAATGCCAAGCTGGAAAATTATAAAGTGCCGATGCTTTACGAACAGACGGATTCCATACAACGCACCTTCAACGGTAAACTCAACCGGAAAGCATATAGTTAGTTGACTGTGCAACTACTTATGTCTCTTCGACAGTTTGGCTTTGCCAAGCTCAAAATAATGAATCTAATCTGTCTGTCTCTCAACTTTCCCTAAACCCTACACACTCTTTTCCCCCAGCTCAATCACTTCCAAGTCTTTGACCTCATTGCCGTCGATGGTGAAACGTACGAGGGTTCTCACTTTATGAAAGCCCGATATACCGGCGGCGCCGGGATTGATATGCAGGCATCCCAACGTCTTGTCGTACTGCACTTTCAGAATGTGGGAATGACCACTGATGAACAGCTTGGGAGGACGAGAAAAAAGGCTGCCGCGGATCGAAGGGTCGTAACGTCCTGGGTAGCCGCCGATATGCTTCATCAGCACCTCCACATCCTCGCATCTGAAACGGTAACGCTCACTCAAACGCATACGGATATCCTGGCCGTCGATATTGCCGTAAACTCCGCGCAAAGGCTTGATGGCTTCAAGCCGTTCGATAATCTCATAACTGCCTACGTCGCCGGCATGCCAAATTTCATCACAGTCCTTGAAATATTTCTCATAACGGTCGTCCCAATAACCATGGGTATCGGAAAGTAAACCTATTCGTTTCATTTGTTTTCGGATAATTTTGAGCAAATATAAATATTTTTTGCGAATCAGGCGCCACAATTTCAGAAAAACCACTAACTTTGCATTTAATACATTCAGTTCGCACTTTCTTTTTGCGCTATGCGGAATCAGAACAACCATTATCGGGACAACAACGACAAATCTACACTGGCAGTCTTGGCGGAAATCGCCAAGCTCCTGCTGTTGCTGTGCTGGAAAGGCGTCATGGCACTTGGTCGCCTGCTGTCGCGGTTCGGAAAGTTCCTGCTGCGCTGGTTGGTGAAGGGATTGCTATTCCTGATTGACGGCATCGATTATCTCTGCACACGACTGAAGGCATTCTGGAATAACAACGACACTCAGGAGAAAATACGAAAAATCGGTCGGGCGCTGAAAATTACGCTTGTCGCCATCATTTCAGGCATCGGCATCGGACTCCTATATGTAGGAAAAGGGGTCGTCTGGCTGCTGCATAAGCTCTTTGTCGGACTCATCCATCTGAATACCACGCTCAAGCTCTTCGGAAGATGGATTGCGAAAATATCCGTGATGTTCGGTCACTGGCTGGCTCGGCAGGCTTCCAACTTCAAGGCATGGTGTAAGAAGAAAAAACAGCAGTACAAGGCTTTCCGGCGGAACAAAGGATTCAAAGGACTACTTGTGGATATGCGGGACGGGCTACGGGGCGGCATCAACAACTATATTGAAGACGACCAACAACAGGATATCAACACAATTACAAACGAAGAAGAGACGGGACAGGAGGAAATGCTTGAAGCCTCACTTTTTGACGACGATGACGATGATATAGAAAGTGCACAAGGAATCAAGAAAGTAGGCAAGAGAATCTATAGGGCCATGCAACGCATCGTAGAAGTCTGAGTTCCATTCCTAATTCTTCATTCTTCATTCTTTTTTTATAAATATGACAAAAATGCGAAAATTCGCCGTCATCATGATGGCACTTCTGATACTGATTCCATCCACTTTTGCAGTTCTGAAAGAACAGAACCTCAGCCGCACGTTGCGGGTTTTGAAAAAAGAGCTGGAGAGTGATGCCGAGAAACAGGAGATGTTTCTCAGCCGTTATACGTCACAACATAAAGAACAGCACGAGCGACTGGTGGACTATATGAAACGTTGTGAGCAAATCGGACTGATGCTCTATTCACAGAAAGCCGATTTCACACTTGACGTGGCATTTGCTTGCCAACAGGCTACCGACCTTTATAAGGAGCTGCAGTTCACCAATATGCCGTACGACCGCATCAAAGCGCGTCTGCAACAGGATATAGAACGCTACGACAGCCTTATTGCCATCCTTGAGGCTCTGCCCCCAAGCATCAACAACAAAGAGGAACTGTTTAGCATGGACTCTGTCATGATTGACTCCATGGCAAGGATTGACTCCGTGCTGTTTGACTCACTCAGCGCAGATTCGCTCTTTGAGAAGATAGGCAAGCCGGTGGCGCCAATCGCAATAACACCAACAGAGAAGCGGGACAGCGACTCTGTTGCAGTGGAACAAGACCCGTTCTCACTCACACCTCAGGAGCAGGCAGACCGTCTTGCGTGTGTGGAATATGCGATGTCACTGCGCGACAGGCTTGTGGTATTCCTCAAACTGCTCGAACGCGACAGCAACTACTATGAGGCTGTGTCCCAGCAGGTTGTCAAACTCAATGACTATGCACAGAGCCGATATTCACTTCTGCAACAGTCCATCTATAAAAATGCCGGCAGCAACTATTTCACCATCCTTTCACGCTTGCCGAGGTATATCAATCAGGTGAAGCGCGACTTCACCACCAAATATGAGACACTCGAAGGGGCTAAGTCTGAGTGGCGCGGACCTATCATTCTGGGTGTCAGCGTATTTATGCTTGTGTATATTATTATCGCCATATTGCTTAGTAACCTCATCATGCGCACCATCCCTTGGTTTATGAAACGTTTCTTCCCAAAACAGGCGGCTAAGTTCAATGAGCGGGTGACACGCAAACTGATCGATGTGGATGAGATGGATAAAAAACGCTTCCCAATCATGATTGCAGTGGGAATCGCCATCTTCGTCATTGTGTTGACCATAGTGCGAAGCTATATCTGGAGCAACCTCTTCTTTATGGCTATGGGACTGATGATTACGGTGGCATGGCTCATCGAAGTGATTGTCGTATCCTTAATCATTCGTCTGAAAGGAGACCAGATCAGAGCAGGACTGGCTATCTATCTGCCATTTATGGTGATGGCATTTATCGTCATTATCTTCCGTATCGCACTGTTGCCTAATAGCCTCATCAACCTCTTCTATCCACCAATCTTGTTGGGAATGACATGGTGGCAGTTCCAAGCGCAGAAAAAGAATAAGAACAACGTGCCGATCAGCGACGCAGCCTATTCATCTGTCTCCATGGGAGCAATGGTGGTGGCTTGTGTCTGCGCATGGATTGGCTACACGCTCTTCGCTGTACAGATCATCATGTGGTGGATGTTCCAACTGGCTGCCATACTGACAATCACATGTATATACGACCTCCTGCGTATGTATGAGGAGAAATACATCGTCAAACGACAAATGCGACTACAGGGAGTGAAGACCGTGGAACAGATAGTGGAAGAAAACCCAGACATCTGCGAGGAGGAGCTGAAAGAACTCGTGGAACAGAACCGTCAGGCAAAAGCCAATATCATTCAGGACATGAAAGAAGGTGTGTTTTTCACTTCCACGTGGCTCTACGACTTCATCTATAAGGCTGTTCTGCCGATTCTGGCCGTTCTTTCAGTTTTGTTCAGCATCCATTGGGCTGCGGGCATCTTCGAGATGGCTTCAACAGTGAAGGATTTCTTCTTCTATAACTTCATCGACAAATCTGGTGTCATTCAGCTGTCACTGTTCAAGCTCTGTCTTGTCGTTGCCGTGTTCTTCCTCTTCCGCTATATCAATTATGCATTGCGATCCTACGTCTACCATTGGTACAGGAAAACCAGGAAGGACACTGAGTCGATGAATGAGACGCTTGTGAAGAACGTGGTGGCTATCCTCACTTGGGGCGGCTTCTTCGTCTTTGCGCTGATTCTCCTGCAGGTGCCGAGCGGCGGAATTGCTATCGTCACCGGAGGACTGGCAACGGGTCTTGGTTTTGCTATGAAGGACTTGCTTGAGAACTTCTTCTATGGCATGTCACTCATGACCGGACGCGTAAGGGTGGGCGACTTCATCGAATGTGACGGCATACAAGGTAAGGTGGAGGGTATCACCTACCAGAGCACTCAAATCACAACGCTCGACGGCAGCGTGATGGCATTCCTCAACTCAGCTCTCTTCAATAAGAACTTTAAAAACCTCACTCGCAACAACAGTTATGTGATGGTGAAAATACCGGTGGGAGTGGCATACGGCTCAAACGTGAAAGAAGTGAGAAAAGTTCTTACGGAGGCGCTCAAACCAATATTCAAAAGAACCAAAAATGGAAAAGACCTTGCCGACCCGAATAAGCCGATTACTATTGCTTTCAGCGATTTTGGAGCCAGCAGCGTCGACCTCGTGGTGTGCATCTGGATGCTCGTGGAAGAGAAAATACTCCTTACCGCTAAGGCAAAGGAGGCAATATATGAGGCTCTCAACAAACATGAAATCGAAATTCCGTTCCCGCAGGCCGACGTACATATCAAGTGAAAAGTGAAAAGTGACTCTCCACTCTAAACTCTCCACTCTAAACGGCACTTTTCAGGTCAGATTACCCCTTTTTTGAAAAAAAAACATGTTTTTTGAAAAAAAAATCAATTGATTTGAATAAGATAAGAAAAAAAAGTGTTATTTTTGCCTTTGATATTGTGGAAACCCTCCATTTTGTCAATTTTTAACCAAACGAATACTTAAAAAATATTATAAAATAAATCTATGGAAATCAAAAAATCGAAGAAGGCCAGTCTTCAAGGTATGAGGAGCATCAACCTCCTTATGGGCTTGATTGTGGCTTTGGCGATCTTGTTCTTCGTCTTTGAGTTCACGCAATTCAAGACAAAGATCATCGAACCGGTCGTTAAAGTGACTTATCTGCCTACCGAAGAGGAAATCGTGCCGATCACGCAGCCGGTCATCACCGCTGCGCCACCGCCACCGGCTGACATCCCGCCTGTTGCGGAGATTATTGAAATCGTTGAAAACGATGTCGAGATCGAAGAGAAAGAAATTGAATCAACAGAGTCGGAGAACACTGCTATCGCAGGTCCGTCGGCAAACGTAACTCCAGGACCAGTGGTCGCTGCAGTCGGTTCAGGCCCTCCAGGCCCTCCAGTGGAAGTAACCGTGGCCGCACCACCTCCACCTCCACCACCACCAGCGCCAGTTGTTGTTGAGGAGGAGACCGATGACGACCAGATTTTCGAGGTTGCTGAGGTTCAGCCACAATTCCCAGGCGGTATGGATGCTCTCATGCAGTATCTGCAGAAGAATATCAAATATCCGTCTCGTGCGCAGGAAAACAACATCAAGGGTACTGTTGTTGTACGTTTCGTCGTAGGTAAGGACGGTTCGGTGTCTAACACCACCGTTGCCAAGAGCCTCGACCCGGATTGTGATAGAGAAGCCGTCCGAGTGATTTCCAGTATGCCGAAGTGGTCTCCAGGAAAACAATCAGGAAAACCAGTTAACTGTTATTTCACAGTGCCAGTTAGATTCGTATTACAGTAAACTTATGATAACTTTGAAAAGGTCGCATAATTCCAATTGTGCGACCTTTTTTATAGAATCGCCTCATTCTTCATTCATAATTTTATATAAAATGCCTGAATCCATAGAAAAACTATCACAGCAAGTCAATGCAGCCATAGGGAAATTAGTATATAATAATAAGGTGAGAAACCTCTATGCGCCGATAGAATATACACTCGATGCCGGAGGTAAAAGAATCCGCCCCTTGCTGATGCTCATGGCATATCAGCTTTTCCGTGATGACTATCACCGGATTATGAACAACGCCCTCGCTATGGAAGTGTATCATAACTTCACACTACTGCACGACGACGTGATGGATCATGCCCGGATGCGACGTGGACATCCTTGCGTACACGTAAAATGGGATGAGAATACAGCCATCCTCTCCGGCGATACGATGCTTGCGTTGGCATACAAGCTGATGACAGAGAACACTGCTTTTTTCAATGACGAAGCTGACCGGCTCCCTGCATTCAAGGCTCTGGAAAAAGCAATGGTCACATTCAATGAGGCCACCATCGGTGTCTGTGAAGGACAGCAGTCTGATATGGATTTCGAAATAGAAGAGAACGTCACCGAAGCCCAATACATGGAGATGATCCGGCTGAAAACCTCACTCCTACTTTCCTGTTCCCTCAAAATTGGAGCACAGCTGGCTGGAGCACCCGACCACGATGCCCAACTCCTCTACCAGTTTGGCAAGGACGTGGGACTGGCCTTTCAGCTGCAGGACGACCTGCTCGATGTGTATGCCGACGAGAAGGTCTTCGGCAAACATACTGGAGGCGATATCACAGAGAACAAAAAAACGTTCATGCTGATCAAAACGATGGAATTGGCTGACAACGATCAACGTGCACAGTTGCTCGACTGGATCAGCCGCATGGAGTTCGACAGGACTGAGAAAGTCAATGCGGTCACCGCTATTTATAATGAAGTGGGAATCCGGAATGTGTGTGAACAAAGAATCAATGCCCTTTTCAACAAGGCTCTCCGAGCGCTCGATCAGGTGTGCGTCACTCCCGACCGCAAACAACCGCTTTACGATATCGCCCAAAAACTCCTACACCGCCAATCCTAAACCTCTCACCTCTCACCTCTAAACTCTCAACTCTCTTGATCGACACCCATTCACATATTGATGCGGAAGAATTCCGCGACGACATTGCGGAAGTGGTTATACGCGCCCGTGAGGCAGGCGTGGAAAAAGTATTGATACCAAACATCAACCTCGATACAGTTAAGCCGGTAATGACGCTTTGCAAAAGGTATCCGGGATTGCTGCATCCAATGATCGGACTCCATCCTGAAGATGTCAACCCACAGAATATCGACATCGAAAAGACGCTCGGACAGATGGAGCAAATCCTGGCTGATAACCTCCAGGGACAACATCCTTATGTGGCAGTGGGAGAGGTGGGAATCGACCTGTATTGGGACCAGACATATAAGGACGAGCAGATCGACGTGTTCGAGCGGCAGGTGGATTGGGCGAAGAAGTACGGATTACCACTCATGATACATTGCAGAAATGCCCATCGCGAACTGGTGGAATCACTACGTAAACATGATGCCGACGGACTCTCCGGAGTGTTCCATTGCTTTGCCGGAACAGAGGAGGAGGCGGCTGAACTGCTGGAATTCAAAGGATTCAAATTGGGGGTCGGGGGAGTGCTCACATTCCGCAAGTCCACACTGCCCATTGTCCTCAAGAAAATTGTGCCATTAGAACGGATTGTACTCGAAACCGACGCACCGTACCTCGCTCCCGTTCCATTCAGAGGGAAAAGAAATGAACCGGCCTATGTGAGAGAGACTGCCAAACGGCTCGCCATCATCTATGAGTGCACTTTTGAGCATCTGGAAGAGGTGACGACAAACAATGCAAAATCCGTTTTCAGAAAAATCTGATTTCAAACATCTTTTTTTGCATTGACACCCCCAGTTTTTGACTTTTTCAGGAAAAAATCAACTTTTTTTGCTCAAAAATCAAACTTTCATACATTCTAAGTTAAATCGTAAAGAAATTTTTATTATTTTTGTTGGAGATTTTGTGGAATTCTCGGAAATTTGTTGTAACTTGCACAAAATTTGAAAAGATTCCATTCAGGAGAGATGCTCGAGTGGCTGAAGAGGCACGCCTGGAAAGCGTGTAACCGTCTAAAGCGGTTCGCGGGTTCGAATCCCGCTTTCTCCGCAAAAACAGAAAACTAAACAGAAAATTAAATAATTATTAATCTTAAAATTTTAACCCAAAAATGAAAAAAGTATTTGCAATTATTGCATTGATGGGAGTTTTTACTCTTGGAATGACTCAGTCTGCTTATGCACAGGATGAAGCTGCTCCAGCTGCTGAGGAAGTGACTGCTAACGACGATCAGGCTGCTCCTGAAGCTGCTGAGGAAGTGGCTGAGGAAGCTGACAGTGCTGCTGTTGACTCTCTTGCTGAGGATTCACTTGCTGAAGAGGAAGAAGCTGCTGTTGAAGAGCCTCAGGTTGTGGAAGATGGTTTCTTCAAGGCTATGAAGAGAAAATTCATCGAGGGTGATGCATTCTGGATGTCTCTTCCTGCTCTCGCTCTCATCTTCGGTCTCGCATTCTGCATCGAGCGTATCGTTTACCTCACACTTGCTGATGTGAACACCAAGAAAATGAAGGAAGACGTTGAGGACGCTCTTGTGAACAAGGGTGACGTGGAAGCTGCCAAGGACATCGTTCGCGATACTCGCGGTCCTATCGCCTCTCTCTACTATCAAGGCCTCATGCGCGCTGACGAAGGCGTTGAGTCTATCGACAAGGCTGTCGTTGCTTACGGTGCTGTTCAGTCTTCTAACCTTGAGAAAGGCTGCTCATGGATCACACTCTTCATCGCCATGGCTCCGTCTCTCGGATTCTTGGGAACTGTGATCGGTATGGTACAGGCATTCGACGACATCCAGGCTGCTGGTGACATCTCTCCTACAGTCGTTGCAGGTGGTATGAAGGTGGCCCTCCTGACTACCATCCTCGGTATCGTGGTTGCACTTATCCTCCAGCTCCTCTACAACTACATCCTCTCTAAGATCGAGAGCATCACTGCTGACATGGAGAATGCTTCTATCGACCTTCTCGACACTACTTATAAATATCAGGCTAAGAAAGCTCAGAAGTAATCCATTGTCCATTTTGTTTAACTTTTAAAATCTGATAAAAAATGGATATTGAAAAAATTAGTAAATATTTATTGTGGGGACTTTTCGGAGTTTCTATCCTGATTTTTGTCCTTTTCCTCTTCATCGGATTCAACAATCCGTATGACCTGGATCCGACAAAGAACGCTCCGGCTCTCACCAGCGTTTTCGTTGGATGGGCAATGGTTCTCATTGTTGTGGCTTTCGTCGGAATGATCTGGGCTTATGTGAGCTATATCAAAACTCATGGCGTTGAAAGAGGTCTGTTCTTCACTTGGGGACTCCCTATCGTTACACTCGTTATCGGTGGACTCGTTGGTCTCATGCACAAGAACCAGGACTTCATCTACAACATGAATGACCATGCTTCACCTGGCGCCATTGTTCTATCCGAGGCTGCGTTAATCTCAATCGGTATTGTTGGTCTGCTTGCTGTGGCAGCTATCATCTGGAGTCTTGTAAAAGGTAAGTAAAGGAGGACATTGATATGGGAAAGAAAAGAAAAGTACCTGGATTGAACTCAAGTTCAACCGCCGACATATCTTTTATTCTTCTCATCTTCTTCCTTATCACTACATCTATGGACACTGATCAGGGATTGGCTCGTACTCTCCCTAGACCACCGGAAGACGAACAACAGAATAACGAGATTAAGGTGAAAGAGAGGAATATCCTCAACATTCGTATCAACAAGGATAACTATATCATGATTGCTACGCTTACAGATGAGGATTATATCCACTCAGTTGCTGAAATCACTGAGCGTGCGAAAGAGTTCATCACCAACGTCAACAACGACCCGAACCTCCCGGAGGTGGCTGAGAAGAAGTTCGACCTGCTTGGTGAAGTAAGAGTCACACCAAACCATGTGATTTCAGTTCAGACCGACCGCGGTACCAGCTACGGAGTGTACTTCCAAGTACAGGACGCACTGGTCAAGGCCTACAACGAACTTAGAAATGAGTTAGCTAAAGATAAGTTTAATTGCACATACGATCAGGCTTCCGACAAACAACGCGCAGCCATTCGTAAGGCAATTCCTCAGAAGATCTCTGAGGCTGAACCAAAACGTTACGGTAAAGCAATTTAATTTATGAGCAGATTTAATAAAGACGGCGGCAGAGAAATGCCGGAGATGAACACCTCATCTCTCCCTGACTTGATTTTCTCCATCCTGTTCTTCTTCATGATGGTAACTACCATGCGTGAGGTGACACTTAAGGTGAAAATCGACAAGCCAAGAGGTACGCAGCTTGAGAAACTTGCTCGTAAATCGGCTACATCGTTCATTTATATGGGTAAGCCTATGTCAGCAGCCGACGGATCTGGTACAAGAATCCAGGTAAACGACAAGCTGTTGTCAAACGACGAGAACTTCTCAAACATCGTAACTCAGTACATCCTTGACGAACAAGGTAAGCTCGCACAGTCTGATAAACCGTTCTTCACTATTTCACTTAAAGTCGACCACGACACTCCGATGGGGTTCATCACCGACTTGAAACAGGTTCTCAGAAAGGCGTATGCTTTGAAAATCGTATACTCAGCCAACAAACTGGAGACAGAACAATATTAGACTTACTGATATAAGAAACGCGGAGCACTCCAAAAAAGTGCTCCGCATCTTTTTACAACTATTCTCTCTCAACTTTAAACGGACTCTAAACTCTACTCTCTAAACACTAAACTTTTAGAAAAAGTGAAACAATACCTCGACCTGTTAAACAGAATCCTAACCGAAGGCGCCAGGAAGGAAGATCGTACCGGAACAGGTACACTGTCGGTGTTCGGCAATCAGATGCGTTTCAATCTCGAAGACGGATTCCCGATGCTGACAACCAAGAAACTCCACCTCAAATCCATTATTTATGAACTGCTTTGGTTCCTCAAAGGCGACACCAACGTGAAATACCTTCAGGACCATGGAGTACGTATATGGAACGAGTGGGCTGACCCCGATGGAGGACTCGGACATATCTACGGCTATCAGTGGCGCAGTTGGCCCGATTACAACGGCGGACATATCGACCAGATTTCGCAGGTGATCGATCAGATTAAGAATAATCCTGATTCACGGCGTATCATCGTTTCGGCTTGGAATGTGGCCGACATTGACAATATGAACCTTCCTCCGTGCCACATTCTCTTTCAGTTCTATGTGGCTGAAGGACGGCTCAGCTTACAGCTTTATCAGAGAAGTGCTGACACCTTCCTCGGCGTTCCATTTAATATCGCATCCTATTCATTACTGCTGATGATGGTGGCACAGGTAACAGGACTCAAACCGGGTGATTTTGTTTACACCACTGGCGACACTCACCTTTATCTGAACCATCTTGATCAGGCACGCCTCCAACTCACACGGGCTCCTCGAAAATTGCCGCATATGGTAATCAATCCGGATGTGAAGGACATCTTCAGTTTTGAGTATGAGGACTTCAAACTGGAGAATTACTACCCGTATGACCATATCAAAGCCACTGTATCCGTATGAGAATATCCGTCATAGTTGCAATCGACCGTCTCAATGCCATCGGCAAGGACAACAAACTGATTTATTGGCTCCCGAACGATTTGAAACGCTTTAAGAGCCTCACCACTGGCAATACCATCATCATGGGACGTAACACCTTTCTTTCTCTACCCAAAGGCGCTTTGCCAAACCGGCGTAATATCGTCCTTACACGAAGCCAGGCAGCTGTTTTCGAAGGAGCGGATGTGTTTGCATCTTTGGAAGAAGCAATCAGTAATTGCGGAAATCGGGCTGAGGCGGGAGACCCTCAGGCTCAGGAAATATTTATTGTCGGAGGTGCTTCCATCTACAAGCAGGCGTTGAAGTGGGCCGACAGACTCTGCCTGACAGTCATAGACGCCGAATGTGAGTCGGCAGACACGTTCTTCCCACCTATAAGCCTCTTCGACTGGAAAGAAACATATCGCGAACATCATCAACCCGACGAGAAGCATCAATACCCGTTCGCCTTTATCGACCTCGAACGCGCACAATAAAAAAAGGAACCCATCGGTTCCTTTTTTAGTTTCAATACTCTCTGTTTGTAGAGACGTGGTCGAATAATAATCAAGAATTGCAGGAATGATAAAAATTCTCAAATTCTATAAATTCTTGATAAAATAAAATCTAAATTTCAAATCTCAAAGTTCAAAGTTCAAAGTCTACAGTTCCAGGTGTTTCTTGGCCAGTTCGAGCAGATATGCCGCAGTACCCTCGATGCCAAGAATCGATGAGTTGATGCAGATGTCGTAAGAACGGCTGTCACCCCAGTTGCTCTCACTGTAGAAGTTATGGTAGTCCGAGCGGATGGCATCTGTCTGCTCAATCAAATCTTTTGCCGTTTCAGCGGATATATCGTTGCGGTCCATGAGGAACTTCACGCGTTGGTCGTAGTCGGCACGGATGAAGATGCTCAGATGACGGGGATGGTCGCGCAGGATATATTCGGAGCAACGGCCCACGATAATGCAGTCCTCGGTCTCAGCCTTCTCGCGGATAACGTCACTCTGGAATTTAAAGAGCGACTCCTGACTCATGCTGTTACGATAAATATTGCCATAGCTGGCAAAAGGGGAGGCTAGCGTACGCATGAAAGACGAGATGGTTCCTTTGTGAGGCACCTCATCCACCTTCTTGAATACTTTCGCACTGATGCCACTCTCTTCGGCTGCTAGCTCAATCAGACTGCGGTCGTAGATAGGAATATTCAGCGACTGAGCCATCAGCTCACCAATTGCTTTTCCACCACTGCCAATTTCACGGCCTATGGTGATGACAAACTTCGATTTCTCTTCCATGATTACTGTTATTTTTTGTGTTTTTTACATATTCCTTTTATTACAAAGAGGGTAGGGGGTTATTCCAGTGTCTTAATTGTTGACAGACCTCCTTTCTTGTAGAAACGGATCAGCACAGCTGCGGCAAACAGCACAGAGATAAAGTCAGAAACCGTGATGCTCAGCCAGACACCTTTTGTCCCCCACCAGCCGGGAAATACCAGCAGAAACGGAATCAGAAAGATGAGCTGGCGGCTCAGCGACAGGAAGATACTCGTCTTGGCCATGCCGATGCTCTGGAAAAAATGCCCCACCACAATGGCGAAACCAATCAATGGAGCTACCAGTTGGATCAGGCGCATACCCTCCACCGAATAAGCAGTCAGCTGAGGGTCGTTTGTGAACATACGTATTGGTACTTTAGGAACCAGTTCACATATAAGAAACGAAAACACCATTACGATTGTTGCGTACAGAATACATTTTTTCAGCACATCCGTCACCCGGTCATACAGCTGGGCGCCGTAGTTGTAGCCTGCAATCGGCTGCATACCCTGACATATTCCCATCACTATCATCAGAAACAAAAAGGTGATGCCGTTGATAATACCGTAAGCGGCAATGGCGATATCGCCACCATGCGTCTGCAAGCCTTTGTTGATGAGTATCACAACCATACAAGCACAGAGCTGCATGCAGAACGGGGAAAGACCAATCTTAAGGATGTTCTTGACGATCTTGCTTTTCAGTCCGTAAATACCACGATGGAGATGAATGAGATCGTTTTTGTTACTCATGACAGCCCATACAAAAATTAATGCGAACACTTGTGCTAATATCGTGGCAATAGCGGCTCCGCGAATACCCATGTCCAAGGCAAAGATAAACACAGGGTCGAGTATCGCATTGACTACCACCGTGGCAATCGTGGCGATCATCGCCGTGCGGGGATGCCCCGTCGAACGGAGTGTGGCATTCAGACCCAGATAGAGATGAGTGACGGCGTTGCCCAGCAGAATAACGAACATATACTCACGGGCATATTTCACCGTGTTCTCACTCGCTCCGAAGAAAAATAATAGCTGGTCGATAAACAGCAGACCGAACACTGCCAGCACCAATCCCACAATGATATTCAGCGTCACCACATTGCCCAATGTGCGTTCTGCGGCTTTGTTGTCTTTCTGACCCAGCTTCACCGACATATAGGTGCTGCCACCCACTCCTACCATCGCTCCGAATGCGGCGCTGAGGTTCATAATCGGAAAGGTCACAGCCAGTCCCGACAGGGCCAGTGCACCTTCGCTCGTGCTGCTGCCGATATGTCCGATAAAAATTCTATCTACAATATTATACAACGATGAGGCCGTCATCGCCACAACTGCGGGGAGCGCATATTGCATCAAAAGCTTTCCCACGTTCTTCGTTCCCAACTCTTTCGTCCTGTCAATCAGCGTTTTATTTGACATAATAAATAAAAGGATGTCTTAAAATCTTTGAATTCAAATTGATATTTTAAATTCTATTTATTAATATAATTTTTCTGTTATGGATGTTCCTAACTTTATATCATTAGCACTTATACTATATGAGAGACCCGTAGAGGGGTCTTCAACCCAGTAATAGTGACTTGATATGCCAGAGCCATACTCTTCTCTTAATACAATAACTGCATGATCTTCATCTTCATTATTAGTCTTGATAACTGCAAAACCAAATCCTTGGTTTGTTGTTGGAACCCTATTCCTTACCCAACTCTTACTTGTTGTAAAGTATTGTCGTAGAAAACCTAAGAGATATCCATTTTGCTCGAATGTGGGATCGCCTGACTCGTCAAGTTCGGCTCCATTACAGTTTTGGTCTCTCGCAAGCTGAAGCCATTCTTCCCATTGTTCCTTAAAAAAACTGGCACTTACGTTTTCTTGAGGTCTATAAAGATTATTATACATATACGCCATTGCTTCCCAGCAGCATCCTGTACCACCAATGTAGGATAGAAGTTCCTCATTTGATAATTTTTGAATCTCATTTTCTCTTACAGACTGGATAACCTTTAATTGCTTTAATGTTTTCATTTCGATAATTTATTAAATGTTGATAAATACTATTTATGATAGACTGTCTTCATATAAAATTATATACCCCAGATTTAATCTATATTACCTGATTTCCTTTTTTTTTAGAGCCTTTTATTTTTATATTCGTGTGCTCTACTATAATAGCTCTAGGGGATATAATTGTTGAAGAGGATGGTGTGAAACCTTGTTCTATGTGATTCTCTTTTGATATAGCTGTGATGTTTGTACTATTGCTGCTTAGACTATATTCACAATTTAGTAATTGTTCTTTTCCATTATGAGTGTCTACTCTATAAATGAAGTCTTTATTAGCAAAATTTTTTATGATGTATGCCTCTTTGTATCCTTTTTTCCTGGCAATTCTCAAAAACAGTTTTCTTATACTGTTATACTTGGCTGTTTTATCAGATAATATTTGTAATACATTTACATTTGTTTCAGTCGTAAGTGATGGACTAATAAACTCATTTCCTGTAGTAATTAGGTGTCCATCTAATTCCGATAGTCCAAGTTCATTAACTACCGTACCATGATTTACTAAGTATAAATCTTGATTATTGCACTCATAAATATCTTTTTTATGATATCCTAATATTTGTTTGTCTTTGTAATAACGAAAATCACTCATTTGCTTTATACATATTTTTTTATCTAATAAATCTTGACCTGTTGTCCATCTCCTTCCTGATCTGGATAATAAATTATAATATGGGTATCCTCCTAATATATAACCACTTACAGCCCCATTTTCTAATAGGATTGGTCCAGTGTATTCTATATCGCTATCTACTTTGGGAGCAAAATAATGAGAAATGAAGATATTTGCGAATTCGGATGCAATTTTATATAGTTCTTTTTTATATGACAGAATGTTTGTTGTTTTGAAGTTATATGATAAGGATTCTGTAGAACGGATAGAGTCTGCAAAAATAATATTAGTTTTAATATTTAACGTAAAAATACCTTGAATATCATTTTTTTTCAATCCACCAGATGTTACAAAGTAGTCATCTAGGATTGTGTGGGTTATTTGAACTTTTGAATTACCTAAGAATGGGAGCCCATCTAAATAATCTGTCAATTCATTGGTAATTTTAATTATGTTTTCTTTAGTAGGATGATATATAGATTCTGATGTTTTCTTATATTCTTCTGTATTATAATAACTGTTATTAAGATAGTATTTTATTTTTAAGCGAGCATCAGGTTCCTGAGATAAATGATTCACTGATTTTAAAAAAATATGGTTATAAATATTGAGTAATCGCTTTCTTAATGCGCTTCGTATGCTATAATAATCAATTTCTGTTGGAAGTGAGATTGGAGAGGTCAACGGTAAAGCTCCATCTATGATATTCAAACCATTTTTTAAATATAAGGATATATTCCCTTGAACTTTTTTTGTCTGATTTTTATATTCAATACAAGTCCCATGTGAGGATAATGCGTATGTTTCTTTTATTCGTCTAATAATTATATTGGCAGAGGGGGAATAATAGTTAGAATTCCTTAAAAGTAAATTATTTGTAATAGTTGACATTTCATCATTCATTGCTTTTAAAATAATATCTCCTTCAATAGACGAATTGATGGGGGAAGACTCTATTGGTTGAGGTGAGGCTAAATTATCTAATGATCGAGACACTTCTTTATTCTGAAGATGTAATTCTTTAATGAAGGCCATCGGAGCAATAAAAGAAACAGGTATTGAACCAGATTCTGCAGAACAGAATCCGTCATTGTTTACATAGGTGATGTTTCCTAATGCTTCAATTGAATTTAACACTTTCCATGTTGAACCAGTAATGATTCCACCTCTAACTAACTCATCAGCTCTACCATCTATATAAATGCGATATACTTCTATAGCAGATAAAGAAAATATTGAGTCTACATTATTAACACCCTTGATTATTTCAGTCTGTCCTCCTTCTATAGATTTAATATAATATCCAAACTCCTTGTTTTGTTTCTTTAGTTCTGAAAGTAACATTGAACGAAGGTCGTTTTCAGAGTATGGTTGCTGAGAATTAATAAATAGGTTTCCTTGACGTGCTACAGGCTTATAGCCAATCTGTGCACGTCCATGTCCATTTGATTTTTGTATAGTAGAATTGTTGCTACATAATAATAATTTTAACATACCATTTTCAACACATAAAACTTTTTCACCCTTTTTGCCTTCATCATCAAACTGATAATACCCTGACAATGGTATATTATTGTAATATTGAACAGATGGGTCATCATAAATAGAGATATTTTGATTCATTATGGAAAAATTAATCTTTTTCTTCGTATCAGAAGTTTCGACTCTTGAATTTACGTCTTCAAGTCGATGTCCAATAAGTTCATGCATTAATCCTCCAAATGAATATCCACTCAATAATACGGGGCCATCATATGTGTCAATCTTCTTTGCTTTATATAAGGAACAAAGTTTAGTTAACATTTCTCTCGAGGAATATTGAAGTTCCTCCTTTGATGGTAATTCATCCTCGGAAATACCGTAATAACTTAGTTCTAGAGGATATGAACATCCGTCATTTGTTTGTATATTTGCTTGGATGGACAGATGGAATGTCTGTGTATTATCATTGATGTCTATTCCTTGTGAGTCAATTAAATAATTATTCTTGCATGTATGTGTTATTGATGCATGTGCGTCAATTAAAAAAGCAGTTTCTTTAAATATAGAACTAATTTCATTTAATTCTTTTTTCCATTTGTTTATATCTATTACCTGTTTTTTGACAGAGTGAGCATAAGAAAATCCTTGTTGATAAAAACTATCAGATCCTATAGTGTCCTTTTGTGGAATATATTTTTGAGTTTCATTTTCATAAGATTGTCTAATACTACCAATAATTACATTCCGTAACTCCTCTGTATCAATATAATTCAATTTCACTTTTTTAGAATCAAGATGATTTGTATTCATCAAAGAACTTGATTGTAGATAACTGTTCCATATGGGTGATCCAACACATACTTGTGGTGAGATTATGCAATAATTATCATCTTCAACTTTACATGCTCCTAAGTAACTGTCAATGACAGTTGTAGTAGTATTACTAGCTCTAACAGAGATATAATATGCAGGAACTGTTGTTTTGTTTAATCTTGTATATTCATTCCTCACGCAATTCTTTATGATATATGCTATCGTGTCAGACGAAATAGCATATGTATCTACAGATGGCAATAGCGATGTTGTTAGATAAAGAATCGCTATTATGACTTTATTTACATATTTCATAATCTATTGTGTTATAAGGGAATGGGGAGTCTCAAAAGCCTTAGGGAAGAGTATGTATGCTAATAACAAACCACATAACCCATTTACTAAAGTAATGTCTTTTTTGCCGGGACTTGATATATATTGTTCAAAAGTTGTTATGCGATATTGATTAATTATACTTTTCTGAGTTTCAACTTCACATATGATTTTTTTATCATTAATGAATTTTTTTGATAGGTCTAGAATAATTAATGCATTGCACCACCCTGTATAAAAGGTATGAATGTCGCGATCAATTTCTTCGGATATGATAGAAAAGTCTGTTGTCTTAATCAGGTTATCGATGTAATTGTTTGTCGTCAGGCTATTTCTTCTTTGATTCAATGAAAATAAAGAAACCGCTAATTCTAATTTATTGATATTGTAATATGGAAGTATAGTAAATAATTGCATCTCCCAAATATCAATCATGTTATTGATCTTATCATTATATAAGTCTAGATCTAAGGCTTTTCCAATATAATAGAATAATATAGGGAAATCCCATATCATGTTTGGAAATAGATCTTTAGATATAGCATTGAGCTCCTTAGGCATCAAATGAAATAATTTATCAATTGTTTGCCTAAATGCACTAACTAGCAAAGAATGTAAAATAGTTTTGGTATTATGAAGGGGATTGCTAAGACGATCTGTCAAATACATAAGAAATCCTATTAATCCATTGTAATTAGCAGGTATTTTATATCTAGAATCGTTTAATTTCTTGTATATTGTGGCATCAATTTGAAATAAGATATCATCAATATCACCGTTAATACATTTTTGTTTGTGAAGGTTCGTTATAGCCCATCCAATACCAGCTATTCCATTTTCCATGGAAAAGTCATCTAAAAACTCCAATTGATTTTCTATAAGTTCAAGTAATTTGTCTGCTACCTTCTCGCATAACTCAGAAGGTAAATATTTGTTTTTAATGTACAATGCCAAACAGATGCCCATATTACCATTAAAAACGCCAAGTGGTCTGTTTGACTTGCATTTTAATTCGTCAAGAATAATGCTTTCTAATTTATTAATCATAGTATGCCTCTTTTTGTAGAATAATACAATCTTTTCTTGTATATATGTCTGATGTGAATGTGTGAATAATACAACTGTAAGGTTGTAATAATTTTGGTAGTTTGTTATTTTGTGATTGGTTATAAAGAATATAAAAATCTAAATTGCTTCCCTTGCTTTTAATAATTGATTTAATTTTATGTATAATGGATAAATCAGATTTGTTTGTTAATAACAAAATAACGTCATGTGAATCTTTCACTTTATTATACACAAATTTTTTATTCATGCCTATGTTCAAATTGTTGGTATTAACATTCTGGTTGGGACTTAATGCCAAAACAGCCCCAACTTCACTTTTACCGAGGTACCAATTTTTTGTAAAAATATTACGTGGTATTACTAAAAGACCCTTGTCGGGATCTGATACTTTAACGTAATCATCATTTATATCATATAAAACAGAAAAATGATTATTGTGACAGAATATAATAGCAGGTAGTGGTACATTTTTTAATAAAACATCGTAGGAGCATTTTATGGTAACGGTATCATAACCGAGTGAGATTGCTGCATTCTGTAAGTCAAGAAATGAGACGCCATTATGTGAAACATTGCATATCTCTCTTAAATGGTTGATAGCAACATGCCGCCCATAAAACCGGCAGATAATTTTTAATGATGCTGGTCCACAATCGTTTGTATCTTTCTGTATTTCGACCGGAAAATCTTTTGTAACCATTGTTTTTTCAAAAAAAACATATCACTTCAACTCACTCCATTTTGGTGGGTTCACGCCCAGGAGGTTCTTCACGAAGAAGTCGTAGCGTTTGTGCTCACCGAAAGTCTCACCCATGGTGTGATGTGCGCCTGGGATAACCACCAGCTCGAAGTCCTTGCCGGCTTTCTGCAGTGCGTTCACCACCTGCATAGTGCTGGCGGGATCCACGTTGTCGTCGAGTTCGCCAACCACGAGCATCAGCGGACGCTCCAGACGGTAAGCATTTTCCACATTAGAGGATTCCTTGTAGCTTTCATCAATCGGATAACTCATCCACTGTTCGTTCCACCAGATCTTGTCCATGCGGTTGTCGTGACATCCGCAGGCGGCATAGGCAGCCTTGTAGAAATCGCCATGGAAGAGCACTGCTCCGAGGGCTTCCTGACCACCGGCAGAGCATCCGTAGATACCTACGTTGTCAACGTCCATATAAGGATATTTCTCGCAGGCGGCCTTGATCCATGCGATACGGTCCGGGAAACCGGAGTCTTTCAGGTTTTTGTAGCATACCTCCTCAAACTCGCGGCTACGGAACGAGGTGGACATGGCGTCGAGCTGCACCACGATAAAGCCCAGCTCCGACAAGTCTGCCAGGTTATACAGCCATGGGGTGAAGGTCTTTGGCACATATTGGTCGCCAGGACCTGAATAGATATATTCAATCACAGGATATTTCTTCGACGGGTCGAAATTGCTCGGACGACGAATCAGTCCCCACATGTCGGTCTTGCCGTCACGCCCTTTGGCTACGAACACCTCCGGCTTGTCCCATCCGGTGGCTTCCAGTTTGCTGATGTCTGCCTTCGCCAGTTCTTTCAGCACCTTGCCGTCTTTCGTGCTCCTAAGCACGGTCACCGGAGGGGTGAGCACGGTGGAATAGGTATCTACCATGTACTTCATATCCTCGCTGAAGACCACGCTGTGGTTGCCTTCCTCTGGGTTCAGACAGGTAAGTCCCTTGCCGTCAATACCAATCTTATAATGGTGAATGAGGTATGGATCCTCCTCTGTGGCATTAGTGCCGGCAAACACGCCGCTGGTGCGGCTGTCTGACTCGCGCAGACCTGTATGTCCGTTGGCGGAGAAGTAGATGATGCCGTTCTTCTCATCCACGTGGTTGATGCTGCGCACATAGAAATCACCCTTTGTAATCTGACGTATCAGCTTTCCTCTCTTCTTGTCGTAGAGGTAGATATGATTGTAATTGTCACGCTCGCTCGTCCACAGGATATATTTCCCGTTCTCAAAGTCATGACGGTGCAGACGCCCGTAGTTCACGTATTTGTCGTTGGTCTCCTCTATCAGACAACGTACCTCAGCGGTCTCTGCGTCCATCTCCAGCACGCGGTAGGTGTGATGGCCACGCTCGTTGAACTCAAAGGTCACATGCTTGTTATCTTTCTCCCAGCGTGGGGCATCCACCTGATACTGGTGGGCGAACAGCTCTGTACTTGGCTCTGCCACCTTACCAGTCTCCATATTCACCACCACTGGCACGCGGTAGTTGAGTGAGTCACCAGGTTTGGCATACTCTTGCTTGTGCAGTTTGGGCTGCTCCTGATCACGAGGGGAGGATTCCACATAATATACATAGCGTTTTGGAGCTGGCTTGATACGCACGGTCGCATAATATTTCCCATCCTCAGAGAAACGGCCATAAGAGGAGTAGTAATAGGTGCTGTCACCGTTGAAGGTGAGCTGACGCTCCTCATCACGGTTGCTGGTGCTTCTCACCCACAGGTTGTTGTCCTTATGGAACACCTCAAGGTCGCCTTTCGGATTGCGCTGACGGCCGTCTTTCTCGTCGGGCACTTCCATCCAGTGACGCTGACGGTTCCATGGACGGCGCATCTCCTCACCGTTACTGAGTGTGTCTTTCGCAAGATCATAACGCCAACGCTTGCCGTCATACTCAAAACTGAGCATGTCATTAGGATTCCGTTCACCAGCTGGCACATATCTCAGATTGCCGAGCGACAGGCGGTTGGCATATACTTCCTGACCGCTTTTCTCCGACAACTGTTTGGCAAGACTGGCACGGTCGAAGAGGTCGGCAGTGGTCTGCTTCTCTGCGTCAAGCAGCTTGTAGAGCGTGCCACTCTCGCCGGTATCGGTGTACCAGAACTGTTGCTTACCGTCGATGGCATGGGCACGCACATCACCATGCGTCATCTTGTTACTATACTTTCCACGAATGGAATACGCGCGTTTATAATCCTCCACCGTACCCTGGGCACAAAGCATCACAGCTGGCACTGCCAACAGGATTGTAGCAATTAATTTTCTCATATAATCCTTATTTTTTAGGCGACGCGCCAGTCTGGCCGTCGGTCGGTTTGTCACTAGCTCTCATTGTCGCATCCGTAGCTTCTCCCATGGAGATGTCGCGGAACTCCTGTGCGCTGATCTTCACCGGTTCCACCATGAATTCCGGCACGTTATACGACTTCAGGAAGAAACCGTAGAAGTCAGGATCTTTCTGTGGAACTTCAAACGGTTTATGAGCTTTTCCGTCTTTGTCGAAATAGGAAATGTAGAGGCGGCTGTAGTTACCGTCGTCTCGCCGGCTGGCAAACATAATCCAACGTCCGTTGCTGGACCACACATGATAACTGTCGGCTTTGCTGCTGTTCGCTTCGGTGAGCGGACGTGTCTCCATGGAACTCAAGTCAGTAAGGTAGAGATCGGAGTCGAAATGCCAGATATGAAAACATCCGAATTCTCCCATTCCGAAGAGCAAGTAGCGGCCGTCGGGGCTGATACGGGGAATTGTAGCGCTCTTCCCTATGCCAGCTGCGTCATACACCATCTCTTTCGGACCGAAACGTTTGGTCTTCGCATCGAATGGCTTACGGTAGATGCTGTATTTCACGTCTTTATATTTATCGATAATCTGTGCCTGATGCTGAGCCAGTTTCTTATCCTGAGGAGCGCCATACACGTCTTCGGCCTTTGACTCCCTCATCTGCACACTATCGTTGAACTCAAAGTGCGCTGAGCAGTAGTAGAGCGTCTGGCCATCGGGCGACCACCATGGGAACACCTCAAACTCGGTGGAGTCGTTCTCGATGATGCTCACCTCGTTATTCTCCACATCGTAGAGAATAAGGTCGGATGCTGCATCCTGCACCTCTATTTTGTTGTATTCTTTCGTGTGAAACGACTGTCCGGTGCTGTTCGTGGAATAAGCAATAAGCGGAAGGGTAGGGTGCCATGCCGGATACACACCGGCACTGATAGTCTCTGGGGTCTTCAGGTTCACCTTCTTTGCCTCACCTTTATACACAATCATCGTACCTCCGTGTGCCTGACGCATATGGAACTGCATATTGTCGGTGTGGTAGTTCTGGTAGGCATGGCAGTTGATGCACTGACCTTCCGACTCCGTGGAGATAATCATGTTGTTGTAGATATCGTTCTCATCGAAATTGGTGAGGTTACGCTGGGCAATACGCAGCTCTTCGTAGGCTACGTACGACGGGTTGATCAGACGGTAGGAGATATACTCGTCGATGGCGTCCTCAGACACATAGATGGAGAACGGAGGATAGGCGTTCCAATGGTCGCCTTTTTTGACAAAGAGCTCCACATTCAGCTCCTTGCCTTTGCTGTTCTCAAGCATCGGTTTCCACTCGTCGACGTCAATCTCCACTTTGTGACCCTTGCCATAGGTCTGCTGGTTGCCTTTCGCATCAGTGATCCGGGCTACTACGTCCTCGCAGGCATCGTCCACCACCTTGAAGTTCAGCGGGGCGATATTCCAAGGAATAGTCACATCACTATAATCGGGGAAAATCGCAGTCTTCCCCTTTGCGGGCACTGCGTCCTCCGGCACCTGCGGATGCTTCTTCCCGCAGGAGATGGTCAGCGCCATGCAGACCATCATACATATATATGCTATCTTTTTCATTTAAATTAAGAATTCAACTTTCGGAAGTAATGATTGATATTTTGTATTCTTTTCCTTTACACAAATCTGATAAAAGTCCATCTCATCAGTGAAATCTGTGTTCATAAACTGAAATTTTACCATGCAAACTTGTATTAAGAATTAAATAGTCCACTAAACCCTAAACTCTCAACTTAAAACTTTCCCTAAACTCTAAACTCTAATACGTATGCACCCCTCTCGAGAAGTAATAGAACCACCAGTAGGTGTCGCCGAACTGGCTGTAGCATTCCTCGCCCACCTTACGGGTAAGGGCAGCTTCATTTCCTTTATATTGGGGTCCGTAGTACTGCATGAGACGTTGGGTCACATTGTTGAAGCTGGTAAAACGGTTTTTGATTTTCACCTGGTCGAAAGGCATCTTGCTGATGTCAACCTGATGCTCCAACTGACCGAAGAGATAAGCGGCCTCCTGATAGTGGATCGGCATCGGCTCGTCGGCGTGAAGCTCTGCATATTTGAAGAAACGTGGCCAGAACAGGCTGATGTCTTTCTGAATCAGTGCAAATGCCACAGTGGCCTCCTGGAACTTAGGATCTTCATTGTTCATGTGGCAGAAGTAGCTGATAAGGTACATCTCCACCAGACCCTGGTCACCGTCGAGCGCATTCTTGAAGGCGTCATACATCGGACGGATGCACTTATATTCTTCAGATGCCATATATTTTTTCTTGTCACGGAGCATTTCCTGACGTTCTTCTGCCCAGTCTTTGTTGAACGTGGTCTTACGCAGGATATTGATATACTTTTCTGCCAGTTTATCCTCGCCCGTCATCATCGCACAGCGGATGAGGTTCTTGTATTCATCCACACGGAACGAGAATTCCACACCGTTCTCAATACACCAACGGGTGGCAAAATTACATTTTCCATACATAAAATACAGCAACGGACCGGCAGTGTTGCACTGGTTCACCTTCAGCGAGTCGCGGTTCAGATCACCGATAATCTCTTTCGGATCCACATCCTTGTATTTCTCCAAATCAGCCACATATTTGTCAGCGTCTTTCTTATACGAAGGAACATAAGGAGGTTTCGTCATATTGCCGTATTTAAACATGTTGTCGCCGATACTGCCCAGATGGAACAGGGCTATGTTCTGCATCATGATCATCTGGCGGGTGTGGGCACCTTCCACCTCCTGGCTTGCATCGAGAGCACCCTGCCAGTCGCAGTTCTCCAGACTCTGATACATCTTCAGCTCTGCATGGTAACGCTTGTCGTCGAAATTGAAGTACGAAATGCATACGTAATAGGCAACGGCAAGCAATACCGTCGCAACACACCAAATCATGTCAGACGACTTGCCTGGCTTACCTCCGTCAGCATCCACCGCTTCGCTTTTCTTTCCGCAAACCCAAAAGCGGGTCAGCAGGGAGAAAATGAATGGCAGGGCTGAGATGATAATGTATGGCAGACGTTTGGCATGCTCGATATACTTGTCGTTCTGGAAAAGCGGAAGCATTGCTGTGTAAATGTCCTCCACCCGTCCGGTCGTGTACTGTTGGTAGTAATATCTAGGCACGAATATAACGGCAGCTAATGCCAGAACAAAGATAACATAACGGCTGATATCTTTCAGCTTCCAAGAATTTGGTGAATCTGATTCAAGAATGCTCCTGAAACCGATGAACATAGCGCCTATGAGACTCCAGTAGCCGATAAGCGGGAAGAAACCGACAACATACAACACCACTAACACAGCCCGCACCCATCCTTTGTATAAGGTGCATACATAGATGCCGATGAGCATGATAAGGATTGCCACAGTATAGGTGAACCAGAATCCAGGCAATTTCATATAGTAAATCCAATAGCCGAGATTGATGTCCGAGATGAGCAGCAGCACGCATGGAGCAAGCGCAAGGATGCTCCAACAGTTACTGATGCCGCAGACCGACTTCGTTAGCATGAAAATCAATGCCCACAGGGCAATCAAAATCAGACTGCCGGCCCATGGATGATAGAAATACTGGGTGAGGTAACAGCCTAACCACTGGGCAAAACCGCCCACGTAGCGCATCTTGTCGGTGAAGAATTCGCCTGAATCCACCCAAATGGAATGCTCCTGACAGGAGTACAGATAGTTCTTGTTCAGTACTGCCAGATAAAAATAGGCCACAACGGCAAAGAGCAGAAAATAAATGAGGGGAAGAAACTTCTTCACAGCTGGGCGCAGCGTAAATCCGTTTTTCTGTTTGTTTTCTTTCTTTACTTTCGCGGCAGTTGCCGACGGCTGTGCTTTCGCAGCCTTCTGTGGCTTCTGATTAGCGAATTTCTTGTTACGGAAATCCTGATTTTTGTTCGACATTATTTTGATTAATTATTAATCTGAGTTTAATGATTCATTGCTTGTAGAGACGTGGGCATGCCCCGTCTCCTCATCTGGATTAAATCTACCACGCCCATGCGTTCACGTTGTAGGAAGCTTCCACCACGTTTTCCAGCTTGTCGTTGAGATTGCAGAAGAAATCTATTCCTGTGAACTCCTCCAACTCGTCTATGCTCTTCACATGTTGTTTCATCGCGGAAAGGGCAGGGTAGGATGCGGGATAGTTGCCGTGTTGTTCCAGTAGGAAACCGATAGACTGATAAGAGTTGTTGGTGGTCTCTGCCAGAATGGCCATAAAGTAATATTTAGGGATGGCCACTCTCACGCGCTCGTTCTTGATGTTTATGGTCTCGAAATAACCCTTACCTCCGTAACGTTGATCTTCGCGGATGGTACCGCCCTTGCATACATATAGTTTCTTGAACGCCGACGACTTGCTCCAGTTACGAATTAGTAGCTCAAGCTCTGCCCAGTAATAGCTGTTGAAATTATACAGCTGAGGCGACATGTTGCTCATGTAGAATGTCTGGTTGTTGGCCTGGGTGGAAAACAGACGGTCGGCGGAGGCACAAAGATGACCTCGGGTAAAACCACTGCCGCTATAGGCGGTCTGGTCAAGCTGCCATGATGAAGGCAGATTCACATCGGGGTTCCAAGCATCTGTCCTGCTTACATTGCTCACTTTCGTGGTGTCGTCAAAACTGAATGCTACCCAACGGGTATGCATACAGCTCTGGTCATACTCGAAGCAGTAGTTCATCACCGTGCGGGTTGACAGGTCATTCATCTTTGCCCAGTGCGACACAAACTTGACTCCTTCACCAGTGCGAACCTTCGGCACTTCCAGACGCATGGCATCCTGATTCCCTATAGCTTTGTTGCTATTGATATTGGTTTTGTCAATTGAACTTTCCCCATCCTCATCGTCGCTACACGACACAATCATGCTCGGCACTACAATGCCGAGCATGATTAATATAATATATTGAAATACTTTCTTCATTGCTTATCTGCGTCTTCTTTTTACTGATTTGGTACCTACTGTACCACCAGACCATTCACCATAGCTGGTATTCTTCAGACCGGCAACACCGAAATATTTCTCAATGGAGCCATAGAAAAGAACTTCTTGCCCATACAAATCAGGTGTGTCGTAAAGGTCAAACTTCGTACGGAATTCTCCAGAATTAGGTAATTGAACAGGAATACATTTGTTGTAATCTGTTTCATTAGGGCTATCAGCAATTAAAAGATTTGTCTGATCTTTTTCTGGCTGGTTATCGAATTTCGAAGTAGACATGTTATAACCACTAACATAGCCCACCGCAAAACCTTTCACGTATGCGCTGGTGGCTGTGCCGCCGGTGCTGTTATAAAGTGCCAGAGCTGAAGCTACATCGTATGGACTGGAGTAGCTGCCCTCACCGTCACCACCTGGACTCGGAGTCTCGCCACCACCTTCGTCACTGGTCTGGCCATTAAGCGAATAGATGTAAGCCTCGTTTTGAACACTCTCTGGAGTATCGCCACGATAGTTGGTCAGCTTACCATGGATAATCACTTCGTCACCTACCTTCAAGAGGGTTCCTTCTGTGTATTTCTCATTGCCGAGGTACAGACAGCGGAACACATAGAACTGACCAGCGCTCGTGCCGTCATCAGAGATGTAGAAGGTGGCATTGCCATACTGGGTGCCAAACTGCTCCTTAATGCTCACAACCTTACCTTTCACATATACCTCACCTGTCTTTGTGTCGGCGGTAAGGGCTGAAGCAATCTGATTGGCTGCCACGCTGTTATAAGGGTTCTGGAGGGTTCCGTCTCCTGTAGCGTCACCAGCTGGTCCTGGCTCATCGCCACCTGCGCTCTTGCCGTTAAGTGAGTAAAGATATGCCTCGTTCTGAACTGTCTCCAGTGTTGTGCCGTAATTGCTTACATATTTGGTCACCTTACCACAAATTACAACATCGTCACCCACGTTCAGCAAGTCACCGCTGGAATATCTCTCATTACCAAGATAGAGGGCACGATATACATATAACTGGTCTGTGGCGGTGCCGTCAGGAGAAATATAGAAAGTGGCATTTCCATACTGGGTACCATACTGCTCTTTGATGCTGACAACTTTACCCTTGATGTACATCACGTCACTCTTGGCGTTGTCTGCTAACGCGTTCGCTATATTATTGGCTGCCACGGTGTTGTATGGATCTTCTTTTGTTCCGCTACCGACCGGGTCCGTGGTACTCTCCGGGTTATCGGAATATTTGCCATTGTGCTCGTAGAGCATGCTTCCCTGAGTGACTTCTGGTGTGGAGCCATAAAGGGTGATCTGGCCATAGACAATCACATGGTCGCCCACCTTCATCTGATCCTCAGAAGTGAATTTGTCACCATTGAGATAGTAGCCGCGGTACACCTCCAATTGTTGGTTCACGCTGCCGTCCTCGTTGATATCGCTCTCGCTGGCGATATAATAAGTGGCATTACCATAGCTGGTGTCAATGTTGTCAATCTGGGTAATGATACCCTCCACGAACACCGGTGAGCTCGTGTAAGTACCGGCGTTGATAATCGTCAGTGCGTCGCCAACGGTATAAGGATCCTCAGAGGTACCCTCGCCTTGAATCTCGTATTCAGCGTCTTCCGGACTCAGCACATAGTAAGGGGATGGAACGTCGTCGCATGCGGCGAATATCCCTAATGCCATGATAGGCAGAATCAGTTTTGAAAAAATCTTTTTCATATCTTTATTATTTTAGTTTCGTTAGAAATATATAATAAGGTTTAAGTTAAATCATTATTCGCTTCCCATTGGCACGGCGTCATCTTTGTCGCGGAGTGCGAATTGCCACGTGTTGCTGTAGCGGGTAAGCACAGCCGTCACATCGAGCTTGCCGGTTGGGATAGTCTCGGAAGAGAAGTCGGAGAGGGCACTCTGACGGAGAATGTATTTCACACCGTCCACGTAGATTGTGTCGTTCACGCCGTTTCCTGCGTCACGGTCGTTATACACTGCATAGACCTTGCGTTTGTTGTAGCCGTGGATCTCTGCATTGCTCACATGCACGAGCATCGGAGTCCACTTGTGCATCAGATCGTTAGTCTGATTACGCTTCAGCCATGCGTCGGTCACCTCCACTGGCTTTGTCTCGTAAGCGTCTTTGTTAAAACCGATAATCTCAATATTAGTGTTGGTCTTGAATTTCGGCATACCGCCCAATCGCTTATTGTTACCGGTGGTGGTATATGGTGTGCCGATCTTTGGCAGGTTGCCGTACGAACCGATATACAGGCCCTTCAGGTTAATCTTCACGTGAGTGCCTACAGGGTATGTACCCCAGAGGGAGTTATCGTTGATGCCGACGGTTATGGCATCGTCGCCTTTGCGAACGTAGATGGCCTGGTAGAGGTTGCCCGAGATGTCATTGGCGCATACATAGCCGTCGAATATCACGTCTTCCTCCACATAGACCCAGCGGTTGCGGTTCGACGCGTCGGCAATCACGCTCTTGTAAGTCTCTTTCAGCTCACCTAGCGTCGTCGTGCAGCCGGTGGCTTCTGTGTCGCTGCTGTAGATGTCCTTGTCCACATCCACATCGTCGTAGTCAAATTTATTGCACGACATCATTCCTGACAAGAGGAGAGCAGTTGAAAATATTATATATGTGATTCTTGTTTTCATATTTTCTGTTGTTTATGTAACTTCAAGTTCAAACTTCAAAGTAATCATAAAGTTCAAAGCTCAAATCTCAAAGTTCAATGTATTAAAATTTCAGTCCGATATTCAGGAATGCAGTGAACGGATAAGCGTATGCATATTTAGAGTTGTAGGCGAACTGATAAGAACGCACCTTGTTGGTCTTGTCGAAGTTATCGTTTCGGCTCTGCTCACTTCCGCGGAGCTTCATATCTGTGTTGTTCGTCACATTCGTGAGGTTGAGGTTGATGCTCAGTGAGCGGCCGTGCGACAGGTAAATCAGCTTACCGATGGAGAGGTCGAGCATCAAAGCGTCGTCAAACTTCTCCTGGCTCTTCGGCTTGTAGCCTGCAATCGCACCGGTCTCGTCTCTCAACACCGCACCCTTCATCTTATCCACTGACCAGGTGGCATGACCTTCTGAGTCGTAGGTCTTCACCACGTCTGGCATCACGTCGGTGATACGCAGGTAAGGAGAGAAGTAGATATAGTTACGGTCGTAGTAGTTCAGACGGGCCTCAAGGAACCAGCGGTTCACGTTGTATTTTGCGCCGAGGCTGAGGGCGGTGAGAGGTGTACAGCCCACTTTCATGTTTTTCGTGATTACCTGCAGCTTCTGATGATGGATGGCGTCCCACCACTGAGGGCTCTGCTCTGCGTCGGATTTGTCGTAGCAGATCACGGCGTCGGCATTGTTGGCATACTTGGCATCGGAAACTGTACCTACGAAGTCAACAGAGAAGTTACTGGTAATGTCATATTGAACAGTGAATTCAGTGCCGTAGTGTCTTTTCTTGACGCCGGTCATCGACAGGTAGCTGTACTCCTGCTTGATGTCGTCGAAGAACTGCGACTGCTCGGTCACGTCATCAAACTCGGTATAGAATCCCTTCACCTGGCCGTGCAAATGTCCGAAATGGAATTTATAGGATGCTTCGGCGAAGAGGTCGAGCTCGTCTTTAAGGTCGAAGAGGAACGCATTGCGGGTCTGGACATTGAGGAAGCTCACGTTGGCAATTGGCGGACGGAACTCAAAGCCTCCGCTGAGATTGAACTGGTGATGACCGCCAATGGCTAAGCCAAGCTGTGTACGCAGACCTCCGCCCAGAAACTTAGCGGTGCCGCTGCTGCCTTTGGAGTGCTCTGGAGAACGGCCGTTGCGCATCTTACCGTTGCGCTCGATGGTGGTTCCGTTGATATTACCGCTGAACACGGCTGACAGGGCGTCCTTCGAGATACTGTAGGAACTCCACAGCTGGCCTTTGTTTACATTTAGGTGGTAATTGTAACCGAATTTGTCGCCTTTCTTAATCTGACGGTTAGGATGGTCGAGGTCGTTCTGGGCCTCCATACTGTTCGAGCCGTAGTCGCTCGAGGCGAAACGGTCGATATCGGTGTGATAGTTGGCTCCCAGCAGGTCGTTCATCGTCTTATAATACATACCGGTCGTGTGGTTCAGGTTCACACCCGCGTTCACTATGCTCCAACGGTCGATGTTATGTTTCAGCGTGGAGGCGAAGTTCCATGCGAACTGATCCTGATGAGACTCTTCAAGGTAGTAAACGGCCTCACCGCCATTGTCAACACTGTTCTTGTTGATCATATACATCTTGTCCCAGTTAATCTGACGGTTGTGTTCGCTGGCCTGCCAGTAGTCAACATAATTCTTCCACTCATTATATTCCCACTCGTTAGGGGTAACACCACCATACACATTGAACACATTGCTAGGCATGTAGTGGTAGTAGTCAGGACGTGGGTCGGCTGCATTGTTCGTACGGTTGATGTAGGTCTGGCCGTATTTCGCATAACGCAGGATGTTCGTTGTGGTAATCTTGGTGTCTTTACTCAGATTCCAGTCCCAGGTGAGGATGGCGGTCGGCTCCATCGTCTTACGTACACGGGAACTGCGCTTCTTGCCACCCTGATAACCCCAGAACGGGTTGTAGTAGTGACTGTCAGCCAGCCAGTAAGCTTCCTCGGTAGTCCAACTCGACGTGGCTTGCTCGGTAGGGGCAAACATCAGGGATAACGACAGGGCATGCTGGTCGTTGAAGAAACGCTCAGCGCCCAGGTAGATGGCTCCCGCATGCATGTAGGTTCCTTTCTGCTGACCTTCCTCACCGTAACGGATGTTGGCGGCGCCGGCAAAGGCCCAGCCGTTCTTGATGCCGGTGGCATGAGAGAACATCAGTCGGCCGATGTAGTTACGGTTGGTCAGGGCAAGCGAAGCATTCGAACCGGCTCTGAACTGGCTCGGACGAATGTTGAGGTTGGCGCCGCCACCTACGTCGTAGTAGTTCAGATTGTTCTGCTCGAAAGCAGTGATGCCTTGTTGATTACGGGTGATGTGGCTCAGACCTCCGAAGAGGGAGGAGAAAGAGAACTGACCCCTGATCACGTCATTCACTGGTGCGCCGTTCACCGTGGTCAGACGGTAGCGCTGTTCATAGTTGTGAGGACTGTAGTACGAATGACCGAAACGGAAGTTGGTCTTCGACAAGAACAAGTCATCGTTGTAAGATGCCATCGACGATGCACTCTGAGTTACGGTGGATTCTTCGTCGAGGTCGAAGTCGGAAATACCGAATGCCTCGATGTCATCCTCGTCGTCCAACAGAATACTGTCGTTGGGGGTCTGGGCCCACAGCAACGAAGGCAAGGTCAGAAACGGCAAGATTAACAATTGCTTTTTTCTCATAATATATTTATAATTAGTTAGTTGTCATGCTACCCGGACGAAGCGTATGGCTGTTTTTCTGCTGCTATCCGCCACGTTTGGAAACCACACTATGGTCTATTAATGCAAATATACAACAAAAATTTCTTACTTAACAATAATTTTGTAAAATTTGAATTTTTTTTCAAAAAAGGATGGTAATCTAAAGATATTTTATTTACTTTGCATTTATTACACATAGTATGAACTAATAACTCCATATCCCTATGAAAAACTTGAGATATTTACTGATGGCCGTGGCTGTGACAGTGGGGCTCTGCACCACTTCGTTCTCCAACAAGCCGACTGCAAGGCAGGTGATTGTGCCTATTGCTTTCTACAACCTTGAGAACCTGTTCGATACCATCCACGATGTCATCATGGACACCATCGACGGGGTGCCCGTGAAAATCGCGGATAAGAACGACTATGAGTACCTGCCCGACGGCACCAACCACTGGAACTCCATGAAATATTGGAGTAAACAGAAGAATATGGCGTATGCGCTCTCGCAGCTGGCTATCGACATACAGCCGAACGGACCGGCGATTATTGGAGTGTCTGAGGTGGAAAACCGTAGAGTGCTGGAGGATTTGGTTAAGCAAGATGCACTGAAAGAGCGTGGTTACAAAATTATTCATGAGGAAGGTCCTGACCGGCGTGGAGTGGATTGTGCGTTCCTCTATAATCCGCGCATGTTCCATTATTCTCACCATAAACTCGTACCTTATATTTATCCTAATAATGATACCACTCATGCCACCCGTGGATTTCTGGTGGCTACTGGCAAAATCCTCCGTGAAGACGTAAATGTGATTGTAAACCACTGGCCGTCGCGTGCTGCCACGGGATTCTTCCGTGAGCATGCCGGCAAACAGGTAAGGGCTGTGGTTGACTCTCTTCAGGCAGAGAATCCAAATTGCAGAATTATCATTATGGGTGATATGAACGATGATCCCGACAACAAGTCAATGGCAGAGGCGCTGGGAGCAAAACGCAAGGATACTGACTGCGGTCCGTCTGACCTCTGGAACCCATGGTGGGATCACCTCCGCAAACGTGGGGTCGGTACACTGAAGTACAACGGACTCTGGAACCTCTTCGACCAGATTGTGTTTACCGGGAATTTACTCAAACACAATAAGAAAGACAACTATAAGACACTCACTTATTTCAAACATGAGGTGTTCAACCGCGACTTCCTTGTACAGCAAGAGGGACAATACAAAGGCAACCCGCTGCGTACCCATGCGGGAGGCACTTGGCTACAGGGATATTCCGACCACTTCCCTACCATCGTCTATTTCGCCAAGGAAGTGGAATAAGAAATGCGACACATATAATAAACGGGGCAGGTTTCAATGAACCTGCCCGCATTTGTGAAAGATATTTATTAACATTATAAATTAAAATGCTTATGAAATTAATTACTAACTTAAAATTCGCATTGTCGGCATTGCTCCTCACATTGGGAGTAAACGCCATGGCAACAGACATAACCTGGGTGGCTAACGAGCAGGGGTATGCCAATGCGGAGGATGTCACCTCGATTGACTTTGATGACGTGGTGTCAGCAACATTATCAAAAGGTACTAACAGCAACGGACCTAAGTATTACAACACCGGTCAGGCTTTGCGCCTCTATGGCGCTAACTCCATCACTTTCACGGGAGCCAATTTTTCTCAGATTGAGTTCTCTTTTGCATCTGGTGAAGGAACCAATGAGATCACAGCCGATAAGGGTGAATACAAAGACGGTGTGTGGACGGGTAATGAAGCTGAAGTGACTTTTACTGTGGGGGGAACTTCCGGACATCGAAGAATCGCAAAGATTTCCATCACCTATTCTACTGGTGGCGAGGTGGTTGTAAGAAAGCCGATTGTCACTCCTTCCTCTGGAGTTTATCTTACTCCTCAGACCGTGACCATTGAGGGTGAGGAAGGTCTCACCACTTATTATGCGCTGAATGGCGGGGAGGCTACTGTTTACAACGCTCCACTGTCTGTTACCTCTAACACAACTCTGGAAGCCTACAACCAGGACGCTGGTGGTAATAAGAGTGCGGTAGTGAATTGTGTGTACACATTCCCGGATATTGAGTTCAATGGGGACGGCACTCTGGAGAACCCACTTGACGTGGCATCGGCACACGCGCTGATTAATGCGGGCTTTGCTCCGACTGAGAAAGTGTATGTGAAAGGAATCGTATCGCAAGTGGGGCAGATTGGTAATTCTGGCGCTATGACCTATTACATCTCTGCTGACGGCACCACCACTGACCAGTTGCAGGTATATTATGGAATGTATCTCAATGGCGAGAAGTTTGAGTCTGCGTCTCAGCTGAAGGTGGGCACAGATGAGGTGATTGTCTATGGTGACCTTGTCGAGTACAGCAATGCTGCTGAAATCGGTTCTGGTAGTGTGATTTATTCTATCAATGGCTCAACTACTCCGGTGGAGCCTGATCCGGAGACTTACACCACTATTGCCGCCGCTAAGGCTGCCGCTACGGCTGCTCAGATGAAATCTATTCTGGATTTGACGGATGTGACAGTGGCTTATGTGAACGGACAGTCCACTTATATCACTGACGGAACCGACGGTTTTCTGCTCTTTGGAAATAATCTCGGATTGGAAGTGGGACAGAATGTGAATCTCAAAGTGACGGGTGGACTGTATCTGTATTACGGTCTTCCTGAGCTTTCTGTAACTGAAATCTCAGTGTCTCTCATCTCTTCCGATAATCCTGTTGAGCCTACAGTCGTTGAAATTACTGATGTCATCTCCGACCCGCTGAAATATTCCAACCTCCTCATTAAGATTGAAGGCTGTGGCGTGGAGGAAGAGGAATGGACCACAGTCAGCAACCACGGAAATGTAACCCTCATCCAGGATGGAGAGGAGACAATTCTCCGCGACAACTGGAATGTGGCTACCGACATGACTTTCAAGACTGACAAGGACTACAACATCACCGGTTTTGTGGCTATCTACAACAGCGATGTGCAGATCTATCCGCGCTCAGCAGAGGATATCCAGCTCATCACTTCTAAGGCCACTCCGGCCTCTAAATGGATGAACGGCGAGGAGGAAATCACAGAGATGACTGTCAACTCGCTAGATGCGGACATGTCTGCTGTGAAGTTCTCCACTGACTCTGACGGTGCAGTCACTTATGTCTCTTCCAACCCGGAAGTGGCAACCGTTAGCGAAGAGGGCGTGATTTCACTTGTTGCTGCAGGTAAGGCTGAGATTAAGGCTACTACCGCCGAGACTGACGCTTTCATCGAGAGCGTGAAGACGCTTGATATCACTGTCATGATTCTTGAAGGCGACGGCACAGAGGATAACCCTTACACTATCGCCGACCTGCTTCTGCTATACGACGAGAACCAGCCTTCTGAGCCGGTATGGGTGAAGGGATATATCGTCGGTTGTGCCAACGGAAACCTCAACAAGGTGGCATGGTCTGCTGAGGATACAGAGAATCTCGTAGTGTCTAACGTGCTCTTCTCTGATAAGGAAAGCGCTACCGACGTGAACGAATGCATTCCGGTGGCGCTCCCTACAGATAAGGATGCTCCGGGCGTACGCGCTCTGGCGAACCTCGTCGATAACCCTGCAAACTTCGGCAAACTTGCCAAGGCTTATGGAACCATCGAGAAGTATTTCTCAGTGGCTGGTCTGAAAAACGTGAAGCAGTTCGTGATTGAAGGTGGTGAGGAAGTAATTCCTGGCGACGTGAACGAGGACGGTGAGGTGAACATCAACGACGTTGTGGCTATCATCAACGTGATGGCTGGTACTGCTACATGGCAGAACGCCAACGTGAATGGCGACCCTGACGGAAATGTCGATATCAACGACGTTGTGGCTGTCATCAATATTATGGCAGGTAATTAACTGATAGCTGATAGATAAAAGCTGATAATTGAACAAGTCATCATACAAAAAGGCGGGCGATTCATTTTCGTCCGCTTTTTTGTTATCGATAATTTGTTGTTATAGGGAAGCATGCGTATATAGCATCTTATATGCACTTCATTAGGAAAAATTTCAATGATAATCAAAATAAACAATGAAATAATGGCGATTTCTAGATATTTTGTGTCAAAAATATTTTGAGCGTGTTTACTAA
>FLNY01001949.1_pt1 | contig 47455 bp, 37 predicted proteins | sample 1140381 | NCBI WGS metagenome assembly FLNY01 (sample SAMEA3878172, study PRJEB12797) | bioreactor metagenome | biome: Moose rumen | place: Sweden | collected 2011-10
GATAACTAATATTTCCGATAGTAGAATCTTTTCATATAATCTTCATCTTATTACATTAAAATGTAAAAGAAATAGAGTGTTTATTTAGAGTGTTTATTTCAAAATGGTGTACTAACATTTTTTAATGAATTATTTGTGTAAACGGTAAAAAAACACTATAATTGCATACTAAAGCAAAAGAACCAATCAACCATTTTTGTGTGAATGTTGGTGTTTACTTTTTGAACACAACTATCAGTCACAACGAACCATAACATTCATTGAGCGAATGTGTTTATATATTTTTTGTCTTTTATTTTATAAAAACGATGTCCAAAATATTTTTCAACACAAGAGATGAAATGATTTGCATCGACGACCATCTCATTGCCTATTGTAAAGCCAGCGGAAACTATTCATCTATCAAACTTATTACAGGCAAGGAGCTGATTCTTACCCAAACATTGTCAAAGGTGATGAAAATGCTGGAAGAGCCGGGCAAGGTAAACGGAAGATTTATAAGAGCAGGAAGAAGTTTCATAATCAACCAAGACTATATCCACAAGATAATAACACTTCAACAGAAGCTCATTCTTTCTGATGGATTAGGGTGGACACTGGAGATTAACATGTCTAAAGCAAATCTCAAGTTCCTTCAGACGGAGATTTTGAGCAGAAGTCACAAAGTGGCCGTAACAGGGAAGAGAACAACGCCAAATGCTCAGAGCATATTGGAATCGAAGATACAATTGGTTGGGGGTGACCAGTCTTATCCCCTCCACACCGGTCAAAACTGGATTGGGCGAACGGATTGGGAGATTTTGTCCGACGTGATGGTTGACGATGAGTTTATGAGCCGAAGGTCAGCATTTATCGAAGTGAACGAGATGAACAATAAATACACATGTTCGTTTGTGCTTCAAAGATCAACAAATAAAGTTATGATAGACGGGAAGACTGTTCAGATCGGAGAGCGTGTGAACCTGAACATAGGCAATAAAATTTCTATGGGCAACACGGTATTTGAGTTGAAACCAATAGAGGAAGGGAACATAAAGGATAGCTGATGGAATACAAAAAATATTCATTAGCCGTTGGCACTGTGTTGAAGAACGGCAAATACGACTACAAGATAACTGACGTGCTCGGCTCTGGTAGTTTCGGGATCACCTACAAAGTGTCTGCCTTCATATCTTTGGATAACATCTCCACAACGGTGACTTTCGCAGTAAAGGAATTTTTCCTGAAAGGATGCTATCGTGGAAAGGATGGATGCACAGTTGTGTGCCCAGATTCACTTCAATCCGAATATAAGAACAATCTGCGAGCTTTTTTCAACGAAGGAAATCTTCTACGCAAGCTATGCCAGTTATCGAAAAACATCATTCACGTAAATGAAGTGTTCAAGTGTTTCGACACAGCTTATTATGTGATGGAGTATATCGAAAGGGGAAACCTTGAGGACTGGGTGTCAGCAAACGGTCCATTTGAAGAGGAATCCGCCCTGGATATGATAAAGAAGGTGGCGACCACCGTGGAAATCCTGCACAGCCACCACTTGCTGCATCTCGACATAAAACCGTCGAACATAATGCTAACACACGATTCCGAAAGCAACAAAGTTGTTCCCATACTCGTGGATTTCGGACTTGCCAAACAATTTGAAACAGATGGGAAACCAACAACCTCGGTCATTCCTAAAGGAGCTACCGACAGCTATGCACCTAAGGAACAATATGCCGACATAACACACTTCAATCCTGCTATCGACGTTTATTCCCTGGCGGCAACTCTACTATTCCTTCTTACCGGAAACCATCCCAAATCAGCATTCGAAATAAAACCTCAGGACATCGTTAAAGAATTAGGGACAAAAACAAGCACCAACACACGCAATGCCATATTGAAGGCGATGAATCCCGACATCGATTCGCGAACACAGACTGCGGAAGCCTTCAAGAGAATGCTGAAAGAAGGTTATCACAACGAATCTGACATAACACTCTCTGAAAAGAGAAACACAAACGTGTTTGAAAAACAAAAAAACACAACACCCACAACGACCAATAGAAAAAAAACTGCTATATTTGCAATATCGGCCATTGTCATAGCATTGACGTGTTTTATCTTATGGACTAACAGCAAGGAAAAGAACGAAGATATTAATAAACCTGAAAACGAAATTGTGGAGATAAATTCCGACACCACAGATACGGCTACAGATGTCAGCTACGATTCCCTGTCAACAAAATCCAAGAATGTCAATCAGCCTGAAGAGCAAACTCATGTGGAGTCACAAGAAGCACACATGTCATCAGATTTTACGCAAAAGTCGGAGAGAGGGAACAACGACAAAGACTACTCTACTGGAAAACAGGGCATCGGCTACAGCAAGACAGTAACGACAAACGATGCCACAAACGATGACCACATATCCTCCAACGACAACGCGACAGAAGAAATGCCTGACGACAACAGCCAAAACGTGAATGCCGAAGAGAGCCAACGACGCAAGGAAGCAGAAGAATTAATGCGTCAACACGAAATAAACAGTTTGTTGAAACAATGAGGAATTATGAAACGTATTATTATCTTACTTTGCTTATACATTTTAGCCACAAACACCATCATGGCTCAAGATTTCATCATGGAAATGAATGAGCAAGACAAGAATTTTGAGGTGGATATCAACTGGGAATCAAGGACACTGACTCTAAGCGATTCCACAGGTGTTGTATTCAAAGAAGAAATCATAGAAGCATTAATAGACAAAGACGACAAACTTGGATTCTCATTTAAACAGGGTGTCACACCTATCTTTGAGATGAGTTATGAAAAAAGATTTTTCATTCTCCTGTCCGAAGCCATTATCTGTAACAATAAGGAAAAGAACAGGACGTACGTGCTCAGACCTGTCAATTCAAAAAAATATCAGACATACCTGAACCAGTTGAAGAATATCATCCTGAACAAGGACGACGAGAAGGAAAATGTGGTTTTGACTGTCAACATCAAAGGCATCAAGTTCAATATGATACATGTTAAAGGAGGAACATTCTCCATGGGGGCTACTGCAGAACAAATCATAAATGTAAAGAACAATGAAATGCCCGTTCAAACCGTCACACTCGACGACTACTACATAGGACAGACCGAAGTGACCCAGGCCCTATGGGAAGCAGTGAGGGGCAACAACCCCTCAGACCATGTCGATGACAACCTACCGGTAGAGAAAGTGACGTGGGACGACTGCAAGCGATTTACCGACAAGTTACAGGAGCTGACCGGACTGCCATTCCGTCTGCCCACAGAAGCGGAATGGGAATATGCGGCAAGAGGTGGACAGAAATCAAAAGGATTTCAATTTTCGGGTGACAGCATACTGAACAAGGTTGGATGGTATTACAAGAATGCCGTCAGCGTCCCTCAATATGTAGGTGGCAAAAAGATGAACGAACTGGGCTTATACGACATGAGTGGCAACGTTTGGGAATTTGTGGAAGACTGGTTTGGGAAATACAGTTCAGAACCTAAAATCAATCCACATGGTCCAGAAACCGGTACTGACCATATTATTCGTGGCGGCAGTTCATACTCATTCGACTGGGCATGCCGAGTTGCACTACGTAGAGACGTGCTTCCAGAATTCAAATTCAATGACATAGGACTCCGACTTGCACTTTAGTGGGCAGATGAGTCCGTCGATTTGCATGACATTCACCATCCTCGCATAGCAAAACACTCAATTAAAACATTCACCTTCATCATAACATATTTCAGAAAAACCTGAACTCTATCAAGTCTATCTGATCAATGCCTTCATTTCATCCGTAAGATATGGGGTCATTTCCGATAGTGGTATTCGGAAATAATATGCACCACCAAATGAACCTCCAACAGGCTTTTGGTGCTGTATATAGAAATACTGTGAGTCTATCCAGCAATCTTCTGTTAATTCATACGCAGAATATTCGTATAGATAATCTATCAGTTCAGATTTGTTTATAATGTCATTACAAAGATATTCGTTCAGATTATTGCCGATTTTAGCATTCAGTTCCTCCACCCTGTCGGCTTTCACAAATTCGGTAATGCGTTTACAGTCGGATTTTCTGATTACAATAACAATTGTGGTTGGATACATCGTACCCTCATTCTGATCATATTCACTTTTATAACACCAATATTTATCACTTTCAGATATCAGCCTAAGCATCCATTCCACGGTTAATCCCTCAAATTCCTTGTTGACACCCAAATGTTTATTGATTAGTGACATCAGGTTTTCCCTAAGTCCCGATTCTGTTGTCATTGAGTATTTTGCTTTTGGAAATATTTCTTCACCATAGTTATTCAATTCTTCGACCGCTGTGTCATAAATAAAGTTGAACAACCAACTTTTATCAATGTCTTTTGATCCTGGAAGATCAACCGACAAATGATACTCAACGTTTCTTGAATGTTTTTTTATTTCGATGGTTTTATGTTCTTGTGCAATTGAATGGCTGCTTACCAAACAAGCCAATGCAATTAAAATAATTTTGACTTTCATAATGGTTGACTTATATTTGCCAATATATTAAACAACTAACAACAAAATGAAATAATCAACAAATTCAATAGTAAATTAATTATTCAAGTTTTACTTTTTTATTAGTAAGAGAAACGTGTAGTTTCCTCCCTTGCTCCCTTACAACGTCGGCAGATTCCAGGATCGGTGCTACAACGACTACATACCGATGGCTTGAAAAATCCTTCGCCGTCACAATAAGGACAAAGTCCATATCCGTCACATGAAATACATTTATTCTTAATTGAGGCTGTGTTTCCACCAAGCATTCCCATAAACAAATCGCCCAGTCCAAAGCTGTCGTTTCCGCTGAAAACCTGTCCCAGCATCCTCTCCGGCATGGTGTTAGGATCTACCTTAATCCTATCTTGACTAAGCTTTACCGTGCCCTCTCCTATATCCTCCAAGTCGGCATCAACTATAGACACATAAAATGACACATTTGCCCGCTTGTTTTCCATATCCAGCCATCCGTATGGTATCCTTACCCTAACTTTGTTGCCTTGAGCGCTATTTACCTTGAATGCGGTAATATTCAGTGCCGGGCCCATGTTATCTTCAAGCATATACCCTTCAGCATCTAGAGGCGCCAAAATGCAGAACAACCGCTTTCCGTTATGTCCTGTCACACGAAGAGACACCTCGCCTTCCAGACATATTCCGGCATCATCTATAAATAGTCCACCATTTTCGGTAAACCGCATAATGCGCCCTCCCAAACTCACGTTATCTATCGTTATGCCTCTCAGTTGCACACCCCCGTCTGCCAATACACTGGTTGATAACGCGCTCCACAATAGAAGCATTGTAAATAATATTTTTTTCATAGCAATACTAATTTTGGGTAAATATTATTTCTTTTTTGACTGATCACAATTGTTGTCAAACCACCAAACTGCTGGTGTCCAACATATTCAGAATGAGGTTGGGACAGAATTATCCCATGGTCTGATTTGCCCATCAAACACAACTCTCTTATATGAGCCACCTTCTTCTCCTGGAGGATCTATAGGTATATAATATTGTGAACCCTGACTGAATATGTCATCCATTGTAAATGGTTCACAATTGAACTCCTCGCCATTGTAATCAAAATAGATGTAAACATCATCTTTAGAGATTGTCTGGGGCGGGATTATGGCATAATGACAGTCTGTGTTAGAATCATATAACATTGTCACCTTGTTTATTGGACCGGTTGCCATATAAGTATCCGACACAACATCCACATTCACCTGTGTTTTAACATAAAGATAGAATACACAATCTTTGTTTCTCACATCCTTGCTGTCAATTTTAACACACACTTGGCTCAGACTATGGTAAAAGTCCAATTTGGGAGTAGAACTGATGGTTTGTGATATATATGCAGTACGTAAGTCGCTAAGTTTGTACCCTTTTGATGTGGACTGGTCTGTAAGCACACTAAACGGCATATTGTTGCCTGCATGGGAACTATAGGGAAATATGGCATAGTATTCCAGCCCCTTATTTCCCGACGGCAAATATATAGGGGTATTCTGTGCCACAAAACTACCCATACGATATGAATACCTCACATTGTCGGCATAGTTGTTCACATCATAAATCTGGCCGTTTTGATTTCTCAATGCAAAGACACTGATTTCATCTCCTGTCTCAAAATCCGTGTCGAAGTTTTTGTATGAGTTATCGAAACTTCTCAGTTGCTTGGAGAAACTCACCTCATTCCCTTTTTTAGGGCTGTCCCCATTGTCCTTACTGCAGGAAATTCCTGCAATAAGAACAAATGAAAGCAAAATATAAATAGTCTTGTTCATAATGACCACATTTATTTAATGGCGACCCTTACAAACCTCACATAATCGTATTCCATTACAAGACTGGTGGAAGAGCATGCGGAGTTCAAGCTTATCTCCTTTGCCCCATCAACTGGATTCTGTACTTTTATGGAACCATTTATCGTTGAGTTTGCGGCTATGTCAACTTTTTTCTCCAATTTATATTCTGACCCGTCAAGAGAGACTATGAAATTTACATAGTTGTTATTCACGTCATAATCTTCGCCTTTCATCGTGAAACCGGATATAATATCCGATGTAAGATTCTGGACAGTGAAGTTTATGATAAGAGCACCATCAGCATCAAAACTATTACTGCCGAGGGCGAATTTCAGCTTGCGCACACATGTCTGGATCCCATTGTCCAAAGGACGATTGTCCTTGATATTATCGACATAGAATTTCACGTCCTTTGAGAATGTATAGTTATCGGCAGTTATCCTCATATCACAAGATACTGCTTTCGCCTTGTTGGTAGCGTCAAAATCTGCGAACCGAATATGACATGATGTAGAGGCACCTTTGCGCAGCTTTATTAAGTTCTGTTCATAAGAATATGCTCCTTCACCTATTGACACATACACAGAATATCTTGTGTTCAAGTCGTCATAACCAAAACCATAATTAAAAGTAATGTTGTCGATGTCTTGTCCCGACACATTCTTTATGTCGTAGTCTATGATAAGCGAGCCACCAATTCTTTCAGCCCCTGTCACCGTCACTTCCACAGCCGGGTCAGATTCCATCACCTCCGACTGCTGCTCATCGGTTCCGCCACCACCAGTGTCTGGGTCATCAGAGTTCCATGGGTTGATACTTCCAGAAATAGCCACCAGCTTGTCGCCTTCCACCTTTACCTTATAGACGTATTGGCAGCCCGACTTAAACGTGGAGTTGGAGAGAAGTGTCAAAGGTATTTCCTTGCCGTCAATAGTTGCCACGAACATCTGAGTATCCTTGGTCATATCCTGTGGTGCTATTATACACTGATATGCGTTCGTATATGCGGAATTCATCAGGATCTCGCCCTTGTTGCCATTAGCCGCAAATGTATTGGCGTTGAGATTCATCTGAACAGTTCGCTGCACGTTTGTGGCTTTCATCGATACCGACTTGCTTGCAAGGTTGTCGTCCTGAAGCTCTACTATCACATTGCAAAGCCGGTGGTTGAACAAGAGGTCCACCGTCTGACTGGTTGTAGGGCCCACGTAGGCTGTGCAGAGGTCGCTCAGCGAGTAGTCGGAATGATTCTGCTGGTTACTCTTAACCGTAAATGAGGCTGTAGGTCCGGCATTGGAGACATAAGGATATATAGCATAGTAAGCCAGCCCTTTTGTGTTGGCATCGCTGATGGTGATGGCTTCGTCCACAGCTGTGAAGCTACTTCCGTTAAAACGATAGCGTACGTTGTCGCGATAGTTTGTGGATTTCAGCTCATTCGAACCTGTAGATGCATCCACTGCAAAAACACCGATAACGTCACCCGACTCAAATGTCGTTTCCTTTATGCGGGAAGGAGCTTTTCTCGAGCCATTGCCGCCATCAGGAAACAATGGACGGAACGTAATCACACTTTCTGTTCCATCTTTCGCTCCGTTCATAAACGAATCGTCATTCGAACAAGAAACACACATCAACAATGCTGTAAACAGCAACGATGAAATAATAAAATTCTTTTTCATAGTGGTAATAAAAAAAATAAATGGTTAAAAATATATGTTTTAGAATTTTGACATTTTCCACAAGTATCTTTAAAACGCATCAGCAAGAGATAATGGTTGTTCACTCCTTTGTTCCCTTACCAAGGCTGCAGATTAATTGGGTTTAGGTTTTGGTTTTAAACAATTTTAACAAACGGTTTAACGGTTGCAAAAATATGTATATTTTTTTAATTGTCAAGGCATTCAATTTGTTTTTGTCTGAACTGTGAGGATTTATGTCTGACCCCTCCCTTTTTCAATGATGAAACGTAGAAATTCAACAAATCCCTCATATAAATAGCCATTCCCCTAACGGAAATATAGGATTCCCCTAGGTTTTTAACCTTAACTTCCGTATGTTTGTCAAAAATTAAATGTGAAACCTATTAAAAACAATCATCATGAAAACCCTGAAAATATCGGCAATGACCTTGCTAATGACACTTACATTCGTGCTATCCGCCAAATCACAAACCGTATATAACAACACAAACAACACCGTTGGTTACATACGCAACGAAACCATTTACAACAAAACGAACAACACCATCGGTCATATCCGAAACGGGACTGTATATAACAGCACAAACAACACAATGGGATATATAAAGGACGGGACCATCTACAATAGCACACACAACACCATAGGCTATTATTCAAGCGACGGAACAGTATATAACAGCACACACAACACCATAGGCTATGTGAAAAACGAAACCATCTACAACAGCACACACAACACCATAGGCTACGCACGAGGAGTGCCACTCGAGAAAGCCGTTTCGCTGTTTTTCTTCTTCAACCTGTTGAAATAGATCTGTCGGCTAACCGATTTGCTTCTCCACATAAAAAGGAAACCTTTCGTGCTTATCTGACACGAAAGGTTTCCTGTTATTTCACTTTATTGACAAACCATCATTTTATCAATATTTTCTTCCCGGCTGTAATATATATACCCTTGGAAGTAGGCACTCCGTTAATCCTACGTCCTGACAAGTCGAACCACACATCGGATTCACCCCTCTCATCAGTAGTCAAATCAATAATACCAGTGACATCTGAAGCCTTCTTGTAGATTTGAGGAAGAGTTACCACAGAAGATGTGGATGCATAGCAAGAGAAGAGAGGACTACCGTTGTTGGAATTGAAACGCAACACGTTGTGGTTGTTTCTGCCTTGGAAAACAATAGTGGCATCCCCATTATTGTCTATGGATATTGTTGCTACAGAATTTGCTTCGTCAGCATCGTTTGTGGTTTTCAAGATGTTTTTGGTGCTGCTGCCTGCATATAGATATCCGTCAGACACTTGGAACTGGTAGCTTGTGCCATTTTTCAAGAGTGTGACAATCTCAGTGTCGTCACCCGGGTTTATAGTCTCATCGTCATTCACAGTCACCTCTGAAGCTTTTCGGTTGTTAGTGTTTTGCGTAGTACTTATTGCAACCGAAATATCCTCATCGACGTATGCTAAGATGATTTTGTCACCATCAGAAAGCGTGGAAGCATCCGTCACCAGGAAATAAGAATCTGGGTCATATCCGCTTCCATCGTTAATCACGAACTTTGCTGTAGCCACTTCACTCATTTCGCCATCAACCACTGCTACTGCCTTGACCGTGGTAGTCTTACTTATGACCAACGATTCGGTAAACATTTGCGTCGAGCTTGCAGGAGTCACCCCTGCCTCTGGGGTGCTTCCATCGAGTGTATAGAAGATGGTTGCCCCTTCAGTCTGGCAATTGATTGTGACCGTCTGAGGCTCTGCATAACGTCCCGGGGATGGTGAGAATGTAGGAGTAGCCACATTGCTTAGGCCCTTGAATTGGAATGAAATGGTTCCGTCAGCGTTCTGAGTGATTTCTTCTATTGAAGAATCGAGATAATATGTTCCATCGCTATTCTTGTTGTAGAACTTTGCCACTGGAGTGGAGTGTGCGCTGAATGAGTTCACATCTCCATAAGGGAAAGGGTCTGTAGCCATTCCTTGGTCGGTATAGTATTTTGTGCCTTGGTATGTGGTATATTGGTATTTGTTGTCTGCCGCAATCCATGTCATGCGCTGATGGTTTGGGTCATCATTGGGAGTGTTGTCATCCCATGCCGACTTGCTATAATCCACATGAAGGATAAGCAGTCCTGCTCCAGGCAGACTTTCGTCCCAACCCACTTTCTGACGGTTCTCCAAGAGGAAATATTCGTTGCGATTGCCTTGGTTATAAACCACGTATGCCTCTCCTCCTTCCTGAAGGGCTTTCATGTCACTGACCGTCAAGGTAGAGGTTAGTTCAACAGGTGTTTTCCAGCCCGCCACCCAACGTTCATAACTAGTATAGCCTGCCGGTTGGAAACTGTCACCGTTATATGAACCATTGTCCATGAGGTCCCAACTACCCATGCCTTGGCCACCACTGTAGTCGATGTCATAAAAATCGGGATAACCCAAGCAATGGCTAAATTCATGACACATAGTTCCTATTCCGGCTATCTTTCCGGTATAACCATCCAGTTCAGGGCCACAGGCATACGTGTCGATTAGCACACCATCCAACTTCTGAACTCCACTTCCGTCGCCATAATAATGTGCATCGTCAAGAGTCCATTCGTGCGGCCAAATCGTGTTAGCCGCACCACCATCCGCTTCTCCTTTACCAGCATAAACCACATATACTTGCTCCACTTCTCCATCTCCGTCCCAGTCGTAGTCGGCATAATTCACATACTGGTCGGCCAGTGCCAGAGCCTCAATCACCATAGTGGCAGGATATTTATCGTTGCCCTCACTGTCGTTTGCCCCATAATAGGATGCCATGTTGCTAACCTGCACTGGACCAACCACATCGAATGTGAGTTCAAACTTGCCCTCACTCTGAGCATAGAAATAGTCGTACATGGAACCCTTGAAATTGCCGTATGAGAAATTTTTCTCGTTGGCGATTCGTTGATAAAGCTCATTGTTGTTGGATGGCTGGAAAGTGGTGCCTGATGCTTGGGAGGTAGAATAGGCAGCAAAATTCACAAGTATAATCAAGCCTTTCTTCTTACCTTTATAATCGCCCAATTCGCCCTCACGTTTAGGGGCAAGCCGCCTGGAGCGTCGCTGGTTTGAAGCCATGCGACGTGCTTTCGCACGCTTTCTTACACTATTGGCATCAATCACCTGAAAATAATCGTTTCCGTCAACAGCTTGATAGGTCTTACCATCATCAGCTACCCAGTAATGACCGAATTCATCGCCCACCAAAACCGCATTTACCGTAGAACCGTCGGAAAGGGTAAGCGTACGTCTGAGCCCAGGTTTCACAGGCAGGGCGGACACAAACGAAACCATAAGCATTGAAACCAAGAACATGGCTATGCGCTTATTCAACACTGATAATAGATTTATTTTCATGATATGGAATTTATTATATTTTTAAACGAAAGCAGATGCAAAGTTACAAAAAACTAATAACATAAATCACAATATCACCCGATAAATCCTTAAATTTTCAAAATTACCCAGATTATAAATATATAAAAAATGTTTTGCTGACATAACAAATCCTGCTGATTTCATCATCGACACAAACATATATTTACATTTATGCTTTACAAAAAATATCTTTGTTTTTTCCCCATCTTTGACACTAAAAAAATGAGCAAAACGCCTTCAAGCCTTTATTCATAGGCATTGAAGGCGTTTTTGTTTTTTTTGATTATGTAGTATATTTACCCTTTTGTCGCCCTGAAAGTATACAAGGAACTGGAAAGTATACTGAAGACGGAGCATATAGACATCAGTGTGGACAAGGTGCTTGAGATGGCATTATAGGTATATGCATTAAAAATTACAAATTTGTAATTTACAAATAATTTATTTTAATGCAAAGATAATAACTATTCCGATTTATTTGTTTTAAGGTAATCTCGAAATTTCCTACTCTCGATATTTCTACCAATCATCAACTGTTTCATCTTTTTATAATTTTATTGTAAAGATCAATGCAAAAATAAAACATTTATTTCTTTTCAGCAACTTTCAATATTGAAAATTGCTCAAATTGATAAAAATCGATTGTCAAAAATCGATTGTCATTCTACTAAAATAAACAAGTCAAAAATAATAAAACAAATCGTAAATCGTAAATCCAAGACTTGTCAACTAAACTAACAATAATTTTTCATTTTTCATTTAATATGCGTAACTTTGCAAACGATTTGGAGAATGGAAGCAGTTAAGAAAATCAGCAAGACAGATTTACTCTTAGACAAACTGAGAGACGTGTCGTCATCTATGACTCGGATGGAGCAGGTTAATCTTGCCCTACGTCTTGCCATACCTGCAATCATGGCACAACTCTCCCATATCCTCATGGAATATATAGATGCATCCATGGTTGGGAGGCTTGGAGCCGCCGACTCCGCCTCCATCGGACTAGTATCAACCACCACATGGCTTTTTTGGGGACTTTGCGGAAGCATCGCAACCGGATTTAGCGTGCAAGTGGCTCACAGGATAGGGGCCAGCGACGCAAAAGACGCAAGAAGCATTCTAAGGCAAGCGTTTCTCACATGTCTGGCCATAAGCCTGTTTTTCTGCGTCATTGGAGTCTCAATATGCAAAGTGCTACCGACATGGTTGGGAGGAGGAGAGGAAATTCATGCACAGGCCACTAACTATTTTTTCATTTTCGCCCTCACACTACCATTTTTTGAACTCAACTACATGATGAGTTCGATGCTCAGGTGCAGTGGCAACGTGAAGGTACCGAGTATGCTCAACATTCTCATGTGCTTTTTGGACGTACTTTTCAATTTCCTGTTCATTTTCCCCACCACACAATACCACTTCATCGGCATGAAATTCACAATATATGGTGCCGGATTGGGAGTGATGGGTGCTGCATTGGGAACCACAACCGCCGAAGTAATTGTATCGGGATTGCTTTTCTATTTTTTATGCTACCGTTCCCCACAGATGAGGATATTTGGGAAATACAAATACGAATCCAAAGGACTGAAATCATATATACCGACATCAAGGGTACTAAAAAAAGCAATTAAGATCGGAATGCCCATCGGATGCGAGAGAGTGATCATGTGTGGAGCACAGATATGCACCACCGTGATTGTAGCACCTCTTGGAATGTTCGCCATAGCAGCCAATTCATTCGGTATCAATGCAGAAAGCCTCTGCTATATGCCTGGATACGGAATAGCCGACGCGGCAACCACTTTGGTGGGTCAAAGCGTTGGCGCCCAACGAAAGGATTTGGCAAAAAGTTTTGCAAACATCACAGTGGTAATGGGAGTATTAATAATGACATTCATGGGAGCGGTGATGTATGTGGCAGCTCCATTTATGATGCAAATCATGTCGCCAGTACAGCAAATCGTAGATCTTGGAACCGAAGCACTCCGAATTGAAGCATTTGCAGAGCCGATGTATGCCGCATCTATAGTATGCTATGGCGTTTTCGTAGGAGCAGGGAAGACAATCATACCAAGTTCTATGAACTTAGGGTCAATATGGCTGTTCAGAATCCCACTGGCTCTACTTTTGGTTTCGTCAATGGGTTTGAACGGCGTTTGGCTCGCCATGTGCATTGAGCTGAACATCAGGGGCATAATATTTTTAATTAGATTGAAATCGAACAAATGGATACCAAAGATTAGAGAGCCCAAGTAGAGAAACCAATACTGATTTATAGAACTGCCCTATAATAACAATCCAAGATATTATCGTTTGAACTTACAAAACAATCTATCTGTATATATTAGTGAATTATAAACAAAAAGAAGCTTCAGAGGTATGAAGATTATTAAAGACAAACAATTTGAAGGAGAACGTCCTTTATTCGAGTCACATGGACTACGACTTGAGAACGTATATATTGGCGAAGGGGAATCAGCAATCAAGGAATGTAGCGACATTGAGGCTGTGGACTGCAAGTTTGAAGGTCACTACCCTTTTTGGCACGTACATAGGTTCAAAATCCACAACTGCCTGTTTGAAGCTGGAGCGAGATCGGCCCTGTGGTATTCCGACCACCTGAAAATGACAGACACGGTGATCAACGGTCCAAAGATGTTCCGCGAAATGTCAGACATACAAATTGAGAATGTGGTTATCAACGATGCAGATGAGATATTCTGGCGTTGCAAGAACATAGATGTCAAGAATCTGGAAATCCACGATGGCACCTATCCATTCATGTTCTGTGAGAACATTAAGGTTGACGGGCTTAAATCCGACTCAAAATACGTGTTTCAGTATGTCAAGAATGTAGAAATTCGCAATTCGTTCATCGACACTAAAGATGCTTTTTGGGAAGTGGAAAACGTGACGATACATGATTCCGAGCTTCGTGGGGAATATCTTGGATGGCATTCAAAGAACCTACGACTCGTCAATTGCCACATTCAGGGCGAACAGGTGCTATGTTATGCACACAACTTAATTATCGAAAACTGCACTTTCGACCCCGAATGCGACCGTATGTTCGAGTATTCCACTCTCCAAGCCAACATCAAGGGCAAAGTGACAAACATAAAGAACCCCACATCCGGACATATCATTGCAGACGAGATTGGCTCTATTACTATCGATGAGAATATCAAGCAACCCGCCAATTGCATAATTGAAAGCATAAAATAAAAAAAGTAAAACACAGTACATCTAAAAAGACATGGACAAAACACAATTATTCGACAAAATCACGTGCCGCAGAGGCTCTGGTTGTTACAAGTGGGATGAAATGGAAGACGGCGACGTACTTCCTTTGTGGGTAGCCGACATGGATTTTCAAGCTGCGCCTGCCATACAGGAAGCCATAAAGAAACGTGCTGAGCACGGCGTGTTTGGTTATACCAAAGTATGCGACGATTATTATGAAGCGGTCATCAAATGGTTTCACAACAGACACGAATGGGCCATAAAGAAGGAATGGATTCAATACACCATCGGAGTTGTGCCTGCCATCTCTTGTATTATAAAGGCCCTTGCCATGCCTGGTGACAAGATTCTAGTCACCACCCCCGTTTACAACTGCTTTTTCTCATCCATCACAAACAATGGATGCGTTGTGGAAGAATCATGTCTGGCGATTGGTGAAGATGGTAAATATCATATCGATTGGACTGATTTTGAAAACAAATGCAAAGACGAGAAAGTAGTGGCATTTCTTCTTTGCAACCCGCACAACCCAGGCGGAAGAGTTTGGCTAAGAACCGAATTGGAAAAGATTTATGATATTTGCAGCAGGAACGGAGTGACCGTGATAAGCGATGAGATTCACAATGAGATGGTAATGCCTGGATATAAATACACTCCATTTGCAACGATAAGCAAAGAGGCAGAGCAACACTCTGTCACTTGCATATCTGCATCCAAGTCGTTCAACATAGCCGGTTTGCAGATAGCCAACATCGTGTGTTCCGACACCGCATTGAGACGAAGAATCAATAGGGCTATCAACATAAATGAAGTGTGTGATGTAAATCCGTTTGGAGTGGTTGCCACAATCGCCGCATATAATGAAAGTGGTTGGTGGATTGACGCATTAAACGAATATATCCACAACAACTATCTCACATTAATTGACTGGATAAAGGAAAATGCGTCTGACTTAATGCATTGCATGACATTGGAGGGTACATATCTTGCATGGGTTGACTGCAAACCATTATGCAAGAAACTTAACACCAACTCTGAACAACTGGAAGCGGCACTCATACAAGATGCAAAAATCTTTTTCAACGCAGGCACGATGTATGGTTCCTCCGGAGAGGGATTTATTAGAATAAACATGGCTTGTCCGAATTCCATTTTGAAAGAGGCCCTCAGCCGACTTCTCCTTTTCCTGAAATCCCGAGTTTAAAAAAAAGATGCCATCCGCAAATCCTATGGATGGCATCTTTTTCCTCATTTCCCCATTCACTCATCAGGCCTCTCCCTGATTGTTCAAGTTAAAAGGAGCAATTGTGCTTCCCTGGCGTGGGCGACCATGATTCAATTGGATTTCCCCAAAAGAACGTTCGTATTTTTGGATGTTTTCATTCAATGCCCCAAGCAAACGCTTGGCATGTTCTGGAGCCATAACTACTCGTGACACCACTTCTGCCTTCGGCATTGCAGGCATCATTGCCACAAAATCCAATATTATCTCTGCAGAAGAATGTGTTATTGCCACCAAATTTGAATAAACTCCTTTAGCCACATCTGGCTTGACCTCTATTTGAAGTTGTTGATCATTGTTTTTATTGTCCATTTGTAGAAAAATAAGTGATTAATAACTGTTTTACGGATTTTTTATGCAAATTTAAGTTTTTTTTCTTTATTTTTATCTACATTTGCATATAAATCGAATGGAACAAACCTATTATTGATAATTATGAGAAAAAATTTATTTATCGCATTATTGCTTATAGTATTACAGGCAAATGCACAAAAAACACATAACGCACAGTATCCAGAAGGAGAAAAAGCGTTGTTTGAATTCATAGAGAAAAATTTGGTTACGCCCACATCTGCCATCCAACAAAAAGTGTATGGAACTATTTATGTCAGAGTGGAAGTAGATAAGGAAGGTAACACTACTAAAGTTGGAGTTACAAAACCTTCCGGACAAGACGACATGGATAAAGAAGCAGAAAGAGTGGTGAGCCTTATAAAGAAATGGACTCCTGCCCAGAAGAAAGGCAAACCAATGGACGGAGAAGTGATTGTTGCCGTAGAGTTTAAACAGGAATACGATGCAACAACCGTTGTAACTGCTTCATATCCAGGAGGAGATGAAGCTATGCAAGCTTTCTTCGACAAGAACTTTGTCTTTCCAGAGGATCTTGCATCAAGAAGATTAATTGGAACCATATATGTGGAAATGGATATTGACGAGAACGGCAAAAGCAGCAATGTCCACGTAACATCGCCATCCGAATACCCGGCCTTGGACGAAGAAGCTGAAAGAGTGGTTTCACTGGTGAACAAATGGATACCTGCCAAAAACAATGGAGTTCCATTTAAGAACATACACGTCATTCCTGTTGATTTCAAGTCACCTGCTCTGACATCCAATGACAAAAACAACCAAAACGGTAAGGATGGTGGAGACACTGGAAATATTGGACAGACAAACACATCTTCTCAAAACAACACAAATGGCGAAGGCGTCACGTCAACAGGAGGCAAGACCGGTGGGAAAAATGACGTAAAACCCACAAGCAACACAACTGTTGTGACAACCACCCTGGCAAGTATGCCTGCTTATCCTGGTGGCATGATTAAAATGGGGACATTCATTTCTCAAAACAGGAAATATCCAGAAGAGGAACTCAAGAAAAAGATTGAAGGCGATGTCGTTGTCATGGTTCTTATCGACGAACAAGGTAACATACAGAACCCTAGAATACATAAGTCTGTAAATCCAAATCTTGATGCCGAAGCAATCAGAATCGTCAAACTCATGCCTAAATGGGAACCGGCGGAAGACGTGAATGGCAACCCTGTGCCTTGCGAGATGCCTATAACGATTAATTTCAGGACACCTAAAGCCCTCGACGGTGTTCCATTCCACTAAATAACAAAACAAACATAGGCGGTTGGTGTCTTTCGATATCAACCGCCTATGTTTTTACCACGCTTTTCAGTAGCAAATACAGCATTGCTTCCAGTTTGGAATCGTTGCCGCTCCAGCCAAAGATCCTTAAAGTCCTATAATTCCTGATAAAAATCTATTTGTATTTTTCCAGACCAGAATCAAGGAATTTCAGGTAATGATCTACATTTTCATCAAACGAGTAAGGTTTTGCCAGCACGTTGCCTTCACCATCGAGCATCACATAGAATGGCTGTGCGTTGGCACCGAACTTATGGCTCTGCAGATAACTCCATTTATCACCTACAGTGCGTAATTTCAGACGTTCCCCATTTTCTTCAAACTCAACAAATTCAGGAAGAGACGTCTTGTCATCGACATATAGTTGGATAAGCACAAAGTCCTCCGTCATCTTCTTTGCAACTTTGTCGTCGGTCCATACGGCAGCTTCCATCTTACGGCAATTCACACATCCATAACCTGTGAAATCAATCAATACAGGCTTGTTGTGTTGCTGAGCATAGAGCATACCAGATTCATAATCGGTGAACATGGGTTTCACCTCTTGTTCGGGTGCCAAATTGAAATCCTGAGTTTTCATAGGTGGAGCGAATGCACTGACAGCCTTCAAAGGTGCTCCCCAAAGACCAGGGACCATATAAACGGCGAAAGCCAATGAGACGAGGGCTAATGAAAAACGCACAAAGCCGATATGGGTGTCATCGTCATCGTGTTTGAACTTTATTTTTCCGAGTAAATATAGACCCAGTAACGCAAAAATCACTATCCACAGAGCCAAGAAAGTCTCACGGTCGAGCAATCTCCATCCGTATGCCAAATCTGCAACCGACAGGAATTTCAAGGCAAATGCAAGTTCGATGAATCCAAGAACCACCTTCACTATGTTCATCCACCCACCCGACTTTGGCATGGATTTAAGCCAATTGGGGAATAATGCGAAGACAGTGAAAGGTAATGCCAATGCAATGGCGAATCCGAGCATACCAATTGTAGGGGCTATGATTGACCCCCCTTCAGTGGCAACTTCAACGAGCAGAAACCCTATGATGGGTCCAGTGCAAGAGAAACTCACGAGCGTGAGGGTAAAAGCCATGAGGAATATTCCTATCAGACCACCCTTTTTGTCAGCTTTGGTATCTACCGCACTACTCCACGAAGCAGGCAAGGTCAGTTCAAAGGCACCCATAAAAGAAGCGGCAAACACAACCAGCAGCAAAAAGAAAAAGATATTGAATATGGCATTGGTGGCAAGTGAATTTAATGCACTCGCTCCAAACAAGCCTGTTACCAATAAGCCCAGCAAAACATAAATCACAACGATGCTCAGCCCATAAATCCATGCGTCGCGTATGCCCTGGCTTTTATTGTTGCTTCGTTTCAAGAAGAAACTTACCGTCATGGGAATGATTGGCCATACACAAGGAGTGACAAGCGCAACCAATCCTCCCAAAAATCCTAAAATAAAAATCTTCCACCAAGGATTATTTGCCGCATTTGAATTCCCTTCAGAATCGAGCGACTTTATCTGGTCGATTACAGGACTCCACAAGTCGGATACATTGGCCGAGGACTTATTCATGGAAGAATCCTCCAACAAAGAATCTGTTGCAACCTCCATCAATTCAGACGCTGACGACAATTCAGGTAAAGTCAAATCCTCGTTTTTTTCGTCGGATATCGTTTCCTCCACTTTATGTTTCTCTGTTTGAGTCTTTACATCTTCCTTAGCCTGTGATGCTGTCAATGCGTCGGACTTATCTTTATCAGTCAGAGTCTTTGCGGATGATTCTTGAACTGATTTTGAAGGATTGGAAGGCTGTGGCTGTGTTTGAACAGCTTTTACCTCACCTTTATATGTAAAATTCACCTTCTTTGGAGGACTGCACATCTCATCATTGCAAGCCCCATATTCCAGATAACCTTCTATTTCATACTTACCTCCAGCAAGTTTCAGTTTCTGAACGAACTTCACATTGTTTTCAAAGTACGACACATCTGTATCAAACATGTCCTCATATTTCTTTATTACCTTTCCCTCTGCACGAAGGGGTCCATCTAAGGTTGCACCCACCAATTTGTCGGTATTGAATGATGCGGGTGTAGGCCCTCCACTTACATTAGGTGCATAGACATGCCATCCGCTTGCAATCGTCCCTGTAAAGGCAATCTCGGCTGACGTGTCCGACAGCTTATTGAATTGTTGAGTAAATTGTGCGGGATTTGTCAACTGGGCATTCGCAATGAATATGGAACCCATCAAAAAAACAAAAAGGATAAAATGAATTCTTTTCATATTTTGATTTTAATTTTAAACATCAGTTGTTGCGGTAAGGAAATTGAAGTCATAACAAAGCTGCCTCAGGAATTGTTGTGGTGGCCAGCCGGTTACATTAATCTTCAGGTAGCCGCATATTTTCTTGCATAATTCAATCCGGATTTTTTCCCCATCTTCTCCCATCAAATAATACGTGCTGGTTATCAAGTTAATCTGAGCCTGCGATAATCTTGCCACCTGTGGAAAGAAAGGTTTGAAATCAGGTGGGAAAGACTCTCGTTTGTAGGTGCCGAAAAAATATGGTATCCTGGTTTTTACAACGTATGTATCTCCAGCCAAATCGCCCAAACGTTGGTTGTCTTTTGTGAAAAGAATCACAATCAAGCCAAAACCGGAGAATCCCTCTACCAGGAAGAGCACCCATCTGAAAGACAATGAGGCAAGCGAAGGTGTTGACCCATCGGAGCCCACCACACGAATACCCATTACCATCTTGCCTAGAGTCTGTCCCTTAAACAGCCATTCCATCAGTAATGGATAAAGCAGAATCACACCAATGACTACGAATAGGAAAATGATGGAGAATTCGTAATTATTCATTATATAGAACATGGAAGTGATGGTGGATACAATACTTAAAATTATGAATAAAAAAATCATGTCAATTATAATGGCAAAGATACGATCGCCCACATTGGCCAATTTCTGGCCAATGCGTACAAATTGTCCTGTTATAAACACATGATTTGCCATGATAGATATCCAGATTATGAAGACAATGACAAAAGAAAATTACTTGAATGCAAATTTAGATAAAAAATGTAATATTTAATTCAAATTGATTCAAAATATGAAATATTTCTGTTTTTATTTTGTTCTCCGCTCGGTTTGCACTATAAGTATGTAATATAGGCGGCATCTCGGGATAAAAGACAAAAAATGGATTATTTATTTTGTTCTCCGCTCGGTTTGCACTATATTTGTAACATGAAAGAGAATGTATTCATAAAGAAGAATATAGAGAAATGGAAAAACATGTCGGCAGGAACAAACATTGACCCTGAAGCCATGGCCGACGCATATCTCGACCTTACCTCCGACCTGGCATACGTACAGACACATTATCCCGATTCTCCCCTCAACGAGAGTCTTAACGACATGGCTTTCAAGATGCATAATATAATTTATAGGAAAAAGGGGAACACATTTCCCAAATTCATCAAGATATGGACTGAGGGGTTGCCCAAGATAATGTATGAGTCCAGATATGTACTCTTGTTTTCTTTTGCCATATTCATGCTTTTCACACTCTTCGGAGTCATATCCCAGATTAACAATACCGACTATGCAAAAGATGTTCTGGGGGTAGAATATGTTTCTCAAACCATAGAAAACATAGAACAAGGAAAGCCGACGGACATATATAATAGCGAGCCAGAAACATCCATGTTTCTTTCTATCACACTCAACAACCTGCTTGTCGATTTGAAAACATTTGCATACGGCATTTTTACAAGCCTAGGTGCAATAATCATCCTATTCTATAACGCTATCATGTTGGGAAGCTTCCAGACATTCTTCTTCCAATATGGAGTGGGTTGGGAATCTGTTTTGTCGATTTGGCAACATGGAGCATTGGAAATTCCAGCTATCATCATCTCTGGCGCTGCAGGAATAACACTCGGAAACGGATGGCTTTTCCCAAAATCCTATTCAAGGCTTCAAGCATTTAAATTATCTGCGAAAAAAGGGTTGAAGATTATGTTGGGTGTCATACCGATAACAATAATTGCGGGGTTTATAGAGTCATTCATCACTCGTCATGTCGAAACCCCTACTCCAATTAGAATTGCCGCAATTGTTGTGGAATTTGCCTTTGTGATATTTTATTTTGTCTTGCTTCCCATGAAATACAGAAATAAAGAAAGTCGTAAAAATGTTTAAAGAGCCTTTGTATCAAATACGCAACAACGGTGACAAGATTGATGTTACATTCGCTTTTGTTAGAGAGAACTTTAAGTCTGTCTTAAAGTCCTGTATGCTCTATTCACTGCCATTTTCATTGCTCTTACTTGGTTTGTTCGCCTATTTTTACGTTTTATCTGTATGGAATCCTTATGCAACAATCACTAACGACATCCGCCTTTTTATATATGAAATCCTTTATATAGCATTTGCAATAGATCTTATCATCATCACCCCTTTGGCTTTGACCTTGGTTGACATCGATTACAATCATGGAGGATTAAAAAACAAGAAACTCAAGGACACATGGATATATTTCAAAAGGAATATGATGAAGACCCTTGCAATGCCATTCCTGCAAATAGCCCTCTTCCTGGTCATTTTCCATGGCATCACCTTTTTTGAAAGAGAAACGAACCATTTGTTATGGATGATGTTCGCATATTTGATTTTGATTTTAGGTTCGTATTGTCTTCCGGCATTCTGCATAGGAAAACAAACTTTTTCCAAATCCATTCAGACTATTGCCACCTACGGAATTGGGAGATTCTTCAACACCTTGTTTTTCACGTTCATTATGTTCATTATATGCATACTCATTTTCTTTTGGGAAATAATGTTGGCTGCATTTCTAATAGAGGTGGCTGTGGATTTTCTTGGAACCAACACAACAGAACACATCATTGCATACTCTGTATTCGGAGTCGTCTTGGCATTTATATGGATTGTCTTCACCTTTACCATCAACTTGGCTTTAATTACGTTCAATATCGGGTTGGTGTTCCAATATGGGACTGCTGAAGAAAAACACAAGAACATATCCATTAAGGAAAAAATCGAGAACTTTGAAAATCTGAAAGATCTATGAACATAATTGACACGCTGAAATGCGACACTGCCATGATCTCTCAGATTAGAGAATCCGGCAAATACGACTACTACAAGCAGAAAATTCAAGAGGCTGACAACAACTTTGAATTGCCGGAACTTTCTTATAACGGTTCTAACAGCAAAGTGATGATGGTGGTTGCCATCGTATTGCTTGTATTGATTATCACATTCATCATATTCATGATGTATAGAAACGGCGTCTTCTCAAGAAACAAAAAGACACCCCCAAATGAAGATGAAGAAAACACAGAAGACACCAACATTCAAGGCATTGATTTCGAAAAGGAATTGAATAGTGCCTTAAATAAAGGCAACTGGAATGAAGCCGTTCGAATGATTTACTTGCATTCATTGTTCTTACTGAACGAGAAAGGAGTTGTTGCATGGATGCCATACAAGACACCAACAGAATATTCCTACGAAGCTAATGACGTGAACTTCACATGGATGACCAATGTGTTCCTCAACACTCGGTATGGAATGTTTGATGCAGATGAACTTGCAGTAAGAGAGATGCAAAAGCGACAGCAAAAGATGAAAGGGGGTGAATATGAAGAATAGGCATTATGTTTACGTATTTATCGTCATAATCATTGTCGTAGTTGCATATCTGTTGCTAAAAGAACATAAATTCTCATGGACACCGACTTTCATACATAATGACACAGAACCCTACGGATGTGAGTTGTTCGATTCTGTCATGTCATCTTCATTGGGCAATCGCTACGAAGTTGTTGAAGACGAACTGGAAAACGTGTTGTGTATGAAAAATCATCAAGGAAAGGCGCTTCTATGCACTGGCTCATATATGACCGCAAATCCAAAATCCCTGTTCAAATATATAGAAGACGGAGGGGATGTAATTATGGCAACATTCAATTTGGATGATGATTTAGAGGCATTGATAGGATTATCATTTGAGTATATTGACATATTTGCCATTAACCAACCGATAGAAGGGGATTTTATTGATGTAACATATTTGAACGATCGCAATTACAACCAAAAAAACTATAAGTTGTCAAGATGTATTGTCCAAGAACATATTAGTGGTTTTAAAGAGGACAAAGACTTCATTAAGAATGTCGAAAAGAAATATGAACTACAGAAGTCAGCAGTAAAGGAATTGAAAAAGACAAGATGGAAAGATGTGATTATCTCCAACATCCAAGGAAGAAAACATTCTCTAATGAAAACAGCCAGGCTGGGCAAAGGAAACATATCACTTATCTCCATGCCTCTGCTATTCACGAACTACGGCATTTTGGAAAACCACAATCATGAACTTGTAATGAGGGTTCTCAACAGCTCCCAATCAAAGAAAATCGTCAGGACAACCTTCAAGCCAGATGATTACGTTCCAGAAACGAGTATGGACTTGAATTCCGATAAAAAATCATTACTCAACTACATATTGTCTGACAAATCCCTGCAATCCGCATTCTATCTGTTCTTGGGTGGGTTATTGGTTTTCGCCGTTTTCAACATGAGAAGAGAACAAAGAATCATACCTGTCATAAAACCAAGGAAAAACGGACAACTTGAATTCATAAAACAGATAGGAAGCCTGTATAAAAGAAATAAGGCGGCAGAAAATATCATAATGAAAAAGTATTCAATGCTTGTCGGTAAGATAAAAAACACTCTTCATATTGACATAACAGACCTTGCCAATGAAAAAGATGCCATTGATACAATAACAAAATATACCGGGCTAACGTCGGAATCGGTAAGAAATACGCTCCATAGCATATATGAGTATAAAGCAAACATTGACAACGAAGAGAAAAATATCAGAAACAGTTTTAAATACCGCAGAGAATACAAGAATATTAGTGACGAGACATTGGAGTACTTGGTTAGTAAAAAGAAATCCAAGACTCCCGACAAGAAGATGGTGGAACTCGTAGATATGATGAATAAGATTGATGAACGATTGTAACCAGCCATATACCCACATCTGAAATTAATGAACAAAATAAATATAGCCAAAATGAATCAACAAAGACTTGAACTGACAGGATTTGCAAGCAAAATCCAAGAAATAAAGGCAAACATATCATCTGTCGTCGTTGGACAGAATTTCCCTATCGACATGATTCTCACGTCGATACTGGCTGAAGGACATGTATTGCTTGAAGGAGTTCCGGGAATAGCAAAAACACTTATTGCCAGAACTATTAGCAAACTTATAGATACTTCTTTTGGAAGAATACAATTTACTCCCGACCTCATGCCGAGCGATGTACTTGGAACAGAAGTGTTCAACATGAAAAATGGTGATTTCGAATTTCATAAAGGTCCGGTATTTGCAGACATAGTGCTCGTGGATGAGATAAACCGTGCACCAGCAAAGACACAGGCGGCACTTTTCGAGGTTATGCAGGAGAAACAAGTTACCATAGATGCTAACACGTACCAGATGAATCCGGTATTCACCATCATTGCCACACAGAATCCAGTAGAACAAGAAGGTACATATAAACTCCCGGAAGCACAGCTCGACAGGTTCATCATGAAAATCTCATTAGGCTACCCGTCGGCTCAAGAAGAAATTGAAATCCTGAAAAGGCACTATAACAGCAACGGATTCGTCAAGCTTGATGATGTCAGGCCTATCATTGGCATAGAAGATATCATGGCCATGAGAAAAATGCTGACTAGCGTTATCATCACTCCAGAACTGATGCGATATATTGTAGATATCATCCAGTCCACAAGGACAAACAAATACATCTATTTGGGTGCATCACCAAGAGCATCAGTGGCACTTATGCAGACATCAAAGGCTTTCGCATTGCTTCAAGGCAGGGATTTCGTCACTCCTGACGACATTCAGCTTCTTGCATATCCTGTACTTCAACATAGGATTATCATGAACACCGATGCCGAACTCGACGGACAAACCATCTACAATGTCATCAGATCCGTTATAGCGAACATAGAAGTTCCCAAATAACCCATTCATATAACCCAACTATCAATCAGTAAAAGGTGACCAAACAATTCTATACATTATTTTTCTGCATTGTATTTGTCATTGGAACAGGATTCGCATTTAGTCCTCTTTATGTCATCGGACTTGTTCTTCTGACGGTATTGGCTGTCTTTATCGCCATTGACTGGTTCTTGTTATATCGAAAAGGAACATTGTCGGCTAAGAGATTCGTGGCTTCACGTTGGTCAAACGGAGATGACAATGAAGTGGCAATCACAATAAAATCAGCATACGATATCAATGTTCATGTAAGCATAATCGACGAATTGCCTTTCATATTCCAAATCAGAGACTTTGTAAAGAAAATCGACATTAAAGCCCATGAAGAAAAGCAGTTGAAATATAAGCTCCAACCCAAGGAACGAGGGGTGTATCAATTCGGAAATGTCATACTTATCGTCAAGTCAAGAATCAATTTGTTGGAAAGGAGAATAGTGTCTGCAAGCAAACAGGACGTGAAGGTATATCCTTCGTTTATCAAACTGAAATCCTATGAATTGACCACCCTCAGGGACAATCACGTCGAAGACGGGATCAAGCGCATGAGACGCATAGGCAATGCCACAGAATTTGCGCAGATTAAGGATTATGTACCTGACGACGATTACAGGAAAATCAATTGGAAAGCATCGGCCAGAAGAAACCAACTCATGGTCAATGTCTATGAAGACGAAAAATCACAGTTTGTATATAACATCATCGACAAGGGGCGGGTGATGCAACAGTCGTTTCAGGACATGACACTGCTCGACCATTCCATCAACGCATCGCTTGTGGTTTCGCATATAGCAATGAAAAAAGGCGACAATGTCGGACTACTTACCTTCGACAACAAACCGCAATCGTTTCTTTCTGCCACACACCATTCACTTCAGATGAGCAAAATTCTTGAAACGCTCTACAACATCAACACTGATTTTCTTGAAAGCGACTTTGCTGCACTCAATTCATACATCGACAAGAAAATAACAAAACGTAGTCTTCTCATACTTTACACCAACTTCTTCAGCATAGATGCACTCAAGCGTCAGTTGCCTTACCTAACAAGCATAAACAAAAGGCATAGAGTGCTGATTGTCTTCTTTGAAGACCACGAACAAAACGAATATATTAAAAGCAAAAAAGAAAATGTGGAGGATTACTACAGGCATGTTATCGCTGAAAACTATGCTTATGAACGGCGGTTCATGGTTAACATGCTAAGACAAAACGGAATACTATCTATTCTGACCGAGCCAGCAAATCTCAACGTCAACATCATCAATAAATATATTGAAATCAAAAGCAGGAATATGTTCTGACATTTCAATATTTCTTTTCTTCAGGATACTTTAATTGAAATGAGACAAAGAATTAGTGTCATTTTGTGATTTCATGTTGAAGACCATGAGATTTACCATATCCGCACACAGAAAATACATAATATTTGCACAACAGAATAAAAAACACTAATTTTGCAAGCAAAACAACTGTTTTAGTGACATTTTGTAAATTAAAAAACGAAAAAAATGAAAAAACAAATCATTACAAGAACAACGCTTGCTGTAATGTTGGCAGTGTTCAGCAGCACAGCGGCAATGGGGCAATCCGACAGTAATCCAGACTGGATGAAAGAATTGTCAAGCAGGATAACAATCAACGGATACGTTCAGGGAGGATATTCCTGGACCGACATAGGGGATAAGCAATCCAACAGTTTCAATCTGAAAAGATGTATAGTATGGGCAAGCGCAAAGATAACCGACAGATGGTCGTTCAGATTTATGCATGATTTCACTAGCGTGTCATTAGAATACTATACAGACTACAGGATAACAAACAACAACGCACTCAATTTCAGAATCGGGCAATTCAAGAACTCATTATCATTAGAAAATCCTTTATCACCTTCAACACTTGAACTAATTGACGTATGTTCACAATCTGTTACACAGCTCGCTGGAGGTAACGACCCTCTGTTGGGCAGAAACACCGGAAGAGATATAGGTGCCATGGTATTTGGCGATGTGCTAGGCAATCGCCTCCACTATGAATTGGCTGTAATGAACGGTCAGGGAATCAACGTGAAGGATGGCAACAACAACAAGGACTTCCTGGCAAAATTGGAATACCGCCCCATCGACGGGCTGCGAGTGGTTGCGTCTGGACAACTTGGCAAAGGCCATGCTGTAGGGACAGCCGAATGGAATCCAAACATAGAAGAGGGGAATGATTACAAACGAAACAGATATAGCGTTGGAGCAGAATATAAGTTTGGTTCGTTTGCTCCCGCAAAATACAAGGAATCCAGACCAGTTAGCATAAGAGCCGAATGGCTCGGTGGCAAGGATGGAGAAGTAGGTAGTCGTGGAGGTTATGTCTCCACAACCATACCGGTTGCATCTGGTATTGACATCGTAGGTAGTGCCGACACATTCAACAGAAACACATCTGTTGACGGATGGACGCAGACAAACCTGACCGTCGGTCTCCAATATTGGTACTACAAGAAGTGTCGCTTGCAACTGCAATATACACGTTGCTTATGTGGCGACAACATAAATGGCGGTAAAGACTACAACAACCTGCAAGCTCAAGTACAGGTGGCATTTTAATTAACAATAGTTCTCTTTATAATCCAAAAGAATTTATTTAACATATAATTAAAGTTCACAATATGTTTATAAAGGTATTTTTGACTGTCATCTTTTTGGCGGTTACAGTATATGTGGGAATATATTCCCGAAAGCAAGCGAAAAGCGTTGACGGGTTCGTTCTCGGTGGTAGAACCGTTGGACCATGGCTCACTGCATTTGCATACGGCACCAGTTATTTCTCAGCAGTGGTGTTCGTCGGTTATGCCGGACAATTTGGATGGAAATACGGTTTGGCGTCAACCTGGATTGGCGTAGGCAATGCCCTAATCGGATCACTCTTGGCATGGCTCATATTAGGAAAGAAAACCAAACAAATGACGCAGCACATAGAAAGCCGGACGATGCCCGACTTTTTCGGAACACGATTCGACAGCCAAGGATTGAGAGTGGCGGCGTCCATCATAGCATTCGTATTCCTTATCCCATATACAGCTGGAGTATATAAAGGAATATCAACCCTCTTCGAAATGGGATTTGGGATTCCATACGAGTATTGCGTAATCATCATGGCAGTGTTGACTGCCGTGTATGTCATATTGGGAGGCTATCGTGCTACAGCGCTCAACGACTTCATTCAAGGCATAATAATGCTCTTTGGCATAATCACTATCATAGCAGCCGTACTCAACACCCAGGGGGGACTTTCTGAGGCAATAGGCAAAATGGCAAGCATTCCATCCGACAACGACCCTTCAGTAAATGGAGGATTTACCAACTGGTTCGGTCCCGACCCGTGGAACTTGTTGGGAGTGGTAATTCTCACTTCTCTTGGTACATGGGGACTTCCACAGATGGTTGGTAAATTTTATTCCATAACCGACGAGAAAGCAATAAGGCGAGGCACCATCATTTCCACGCTTTTTGCATTGATTGTAGCTGGTGGATGTTATTTCCTTGGCGGATTCGGAAGACTCTTCGGCATGCCTCCTATACTGCCCAACGGCAATCTTGCTTTCGATTCCATAGTCCCTTCCATGCTTGCCACCCTGCCCGACATACTGATTGCACTTGTAGTGTTGCTCGTGCTATCCGCATCCATGTCAACATTGGCATCACTAGTACTGACCTCGTCGTCCACTATGACACTCGACCTAATTTATCGCGACAAGAAATCGGCTCCGGGCGAGGTTAAGGAAGGAACCATCGATGATGAGATAGCAGAGCATATAGAACGTCGCAAGGTAGTTGTTATGCGTGTGTTGATTGTGTTCTTCATCGTCATATCACTTATGATTGCACTCAACCCTCCAACATTCATCGCTCAACTCATGGGTATCTCATGGGGTGCGCTTGCTGGAGCTTTTCTTGCACCATTCTTACTGGGACTCTACTGGAAAGGGGTAACCACATCAGCCGTATGGGCGTGCTTCATCTGGGGCGTGGGAATCACAGTGATTAACATGGTGCTTGGCAACCCGATCAACCCAATCAACTGCGGTGCTATAGCCATGGTCGGTGGTTTCCCTGTAGTATGGATTGTAAGCCTTCTGACACCAAAGATGGACAAAACCACCGTCAACAACATATTTGAGTGCTACAAGAAGTAAACTTTTACGAAAACACAACTATTAACCCCAAATCGGCCATTAGATTTGAGTTGAAATTGATAAATGTAGTTAAAAGCAGATATCTGATATAGTCTAAAACTGTCAGTGATGATCGTGTGAGACGCTTTAGATTAATAAAAGAGAGCCAAGTGTATTGGCTCTCTTTTATTATTGTCTAAGAAATGATTTTACAATTGTGGACCAGCTTCAACAAGAGCTTTTCCAGCTTCGTTGCCTGTATATTTCACGAAATTCTTCTGGAAACGTTGTGCGAGGTCAACAGCCTTCTCTTCCCATACCTTAGGGTCAGCGTAAGTGTCGCGAGGGTCGAGGATAGCAGGGTCAACACCTTCAAGAGCAGTAGGCACTTCGAAATTGAAGATAGGTATAGTCTTGGTAGGGGCTGTGAGTATTGAGCCACCGAGTATTCCGTCGATGATGCCACGTGTATCCTTGATAGAGATACGCTTGCCTGTTCCGTTCCAACCTGTGTTAACCAGATATGCCTTGGCACCGCTCTTCTCCATCTTCTTCACTAGTTCCTCTGCATATTTTGTAGGGTGCAGTTCGAGGAATGCCTGTCCGAAGCAAGCGGAGAATGTAGGAGTAGGTTCAGTGATGCCACGCTCCGTACCTGCCAATTTAGCAGTGAAACCTGAAAGGAAATAATACTTGGTCTGTTCAGGAGTAAGTATTGATACAGGAGGAAGCACTCCAAATGCATCAGCAGAAAGGAATATCACGTTCTGCGCTGCAGGACCGGCACTCTTGCCTGCCACCTTCTTTACAATCTTTTCAATGTGGTTGATTGGGTAAGAAACACGTGTGTTCTCTGTCACGCTCTTGTCAGCGAAGTCAATCTTACCATCCTCATCTACAGTAACGTTTTCAAGCAAAGCATCGCGCTTGATGGCGTTATAGATGTCTGGTTCAGATTCCTTGTCGAGGTTGATAACCTTTGCATAGCAACCACCTTCGAGATTGAACACGCCTTCATCGTCCCATCCGTGCTCGTCATCACCGATGAGCAAACGCTTAGGGTCGGTGGAAAGAGTGGTCTTACCCGTTCCTGAGAGTCCGAAGAAGATAGCTGTGTTCTTGCCTTCCATATCGGTATTAGCAGAGCAGTGCATAGAAGCGATGCCTTGGAGTGGAAGATAATAGTTCTGCATTGAGAACATACCCTTCTTCATCTCACCACCATACCATGTGTTGATGATTACCTGTTCACGAGTTGTTGTGTTGAAAGCCACACAAGTTTCTGAGTTCAAGCCCAGTTCCTTATAGTTCTCAACCTTTGCCTTGGATGCGTTATAAATTACGAAGTTTGGCTCGAAGTTTTCAAGTTCTTCTTCTGTAGGCTGTATGAACATGTTCTTTACGAAATGTGCCTGCCATGCCACCTCTACGATGAAACGAACAGCCAGGCGAGTTGCTTCGTTAGCGCCACAGAATGCATCTACAACGTACAAATCCTTGTTGCACAACTCTTTTATAGCTATATCCTTAACCGTTGCCCACACATCCTCAGACATTGGATGGTTGTCGTTCTTGTATTCCTCAGAAGTCCACCAAACCTTGTCGTGCGACTGTGCATCGTCAACAATATACTTGTCCTTAGGAGAACGGCCGGTATAGATACCTGTCATAACGTTTACAGCTCCCAGTTCTGTTACCTGACCTTTGTCAAATCCCTCAAGACCTGCCTTTGTCTCCTCTGCGAACAACACCTCGTATGAAGGGTTGTGTGCAATCACCTTTGAACCAGTGATTCCATACTGTGTCAAATCTAATTTTGCCATTTGATTATATTTTATTTGTTATAAATGAAGTTTTGAATATTATTTATATATAGGATTATTCTCTTTCTATTGCCTGAGCCAAAACAACCTTCTTTATCTTAAACCTTTGACGACGATAACGAGAAGAATTATCGCTTTGAATAACCAAGCCACATTATTCATTGCAAAGTTAATCATTTTTTTTAATTTTAATGCACACAAATACTTTTTTATGACAATTTTGAAAAATAAACCTCAAAACGCAAACAGATTGCAAATTCCGTTTTGCAAAATCAATTAAATGTAGTATATTTGCTTTTGAAAATGGATAACACATACGATAAGAACATGAAAAAAATTGTATTTATTACCGGTGCTGGCATATCTGCTGAAAGTGGAATCAGCACCTTCCGTGACAGCAATGGTTTATGGGAGCAACATAATGTTGAAGATGTAGCAAGCATTGATGGGTATTACAGGAATCCCGAACTTGTTCTCAAATTCTACAATGAAAGAAGAAGACAACTCGTCACTTGCAAACCCAATGAAGCTCATAAACTGGTTGCTCAACTGGAAAAGAAGTTCTATGTTACCGTAGTCACTCAGAATGTGGACAACTTGCATGAAAGGGCAGGGAGCACCAATGTAATGCACCTGCACGGAGAGTTGATGAAAGCCACTTCATCCGATGATCCTAATAATCCCGACTACATACAAACCCTTCCCTACGACAATCTTGACATCAAGATAGGTGACAAGGCAAAAGATGATTCACAACTCCGTCCATACATAGTGTGGTTTGGAGAACCCGTTCCAATGATTGAAAAAGCGGCTCATGAAGTGATGAAAGCAGATATAGTAGTTGTGGTAGGTACCTCTCTAAAAGTATATCCTGCCGCAGGGCTTTTGCACTATGCACGTCCCGATGCAAAATTATATCTAATAGACCCAAATCCTGTAGATGTGGCTTTCAACAACATAACAGTCATACAGAAAATAGCATCTGAAGGCATGAAAGAGCTGGTGGACATTTTAAAATCAACTACAAAAAACTTGTAAACCCGTCAACTATATAAAATGAAACAGATAGAAAGAATATTTGCTTATAAGTTGCTGATGGTTAAAGCCATAAAACTACAACCCGACAATCCTTTCACCTGGGCTAGTGGATGGAAGTCACCTTTCTATTGCGACAACCGTAAGACCCTGTCCTATCCGGAGCTACGTTCATTCGTCAAGACAGAATTAAGCCGTGTCGTTTTAGAAAATTTCAATGATGTGGATGCCATTGCCGGGGTTGCAACAGGTGCCATACCTCAAGGCGCATTGGTTGCCGACCTTCTCAATAAACCATTTGTGTATGTACGTTCAAAGCCAAAAGACCACGGGCTGGAAAACCTTATTGAAGGAGAATTGAAACCAGGCATGAAGGTTGTAGTAGTAGAAGACTTGATTTCTACAGGCGGAAGCAGTTTGAAAGCAGTCGAAGCCATACGCAACAACGGATGTGAGGTGATAGGAATGGTGGCTGCATTCACATACGGCTTCGACGTGGCAAAGGAAGCATTCCAAAAAGCCAAGGTAAAACTCATAACACTCACAAATTATGAGGCTGTGGTGGAAGTGGCTCTCAGAACCGGCTATATAGAGGAAAGCCAAATAGAAGTGCTCAATCGCTGGAGAAAGAAACCATCTGAATGGGAGGGATGACATAAACCGGTTATTTAAAATTGGCGAATCGACTATTCCCCATTTGCGTTTACACCCGTGTCGAATCTGCGATTTCACCAGACATGTGTTATTTTTTTAATATTTAATAATTGAATAGTTACCATTAATTGTAAGAATAATGTCAAAATACGAGAGTGGCGTTAAACAGATACCATATCCACAGAGTGTGGTTTATAACAAGTTATCCGACCTTAATAACCTTTCGGTATTAAAAGAAAAATTGGGTACCACCGATATACCAGAAGACATAAAACAGCAAGTTGACGATAGTCAAATCAACAAAGCGAAGGAAGTGCTGGAAAAGATGGAATTCACGTCCGACAGCATAAGCATCGATATCGCTCCTCTTGGAAAACTCATTATAGGGGTTGTGGAACGACAACCAGAGAAACTCATCAAACTATCATCCACCGAGTCGCCAGTGCCCGTAAAACTGTGGATACAACTGTTACCAACATCCGAAACAAGTTGCAAGATGCGTCTGACCTTGGAGGCAGAGCTCAACATGTTCATGAAAATGGCTATTGGGGGCAAACTCAAAGACGGCATAGACAAATTCGCCGAAATGCTTGCTCGCATCCCATACGCCAACTAACGTCAGGAATATAGGCAAAAGCCAAAATCGTTCCCTTATTTCACAAAACAGGTTACGTTGAATCTGCGATTTCGTGACAACAAACAAAATTATCGAGCATCATGGACAACATCTGGACCAAGTCGGTTCACATGACCGACGAAATAGAAAAATTCACCATAGGCAAAGATTGCGAGATGGACATGTATCTTGCCAAGTATGACGTGCTGGGCAGCATGGCCCATACCACCATGCTACAATCTATCGGATTACTTGAAAAAGGAGAGCTTGATGCAATCATGCAAGAACTTCGTGCCATATATAAAGAGGTAGAGAACGGTACATTCCAGATTGAAGAAGGCGTGGAAGACGTACATTCCCAAGTAGAACTGATACTTACACGTCGTCTGGGCGATATAGGCAAAAAGATACACAGCGGACGTTCACGCAACGATCAAGTGCTTGTCGACTTGAAGTTGTTTATAAGAGACCAAATCCACGAGATAGCCAAATTGGTCAAACTACTCTTCGATGAACTCATCCATCAGAGCAACCGTTATAAAGATGTGCTCATGCCAGGATATACTCATCTGCAGGTGGCAATGCCCTCCAGTTTCGGCCTATGGTTCGGCGCATACGCCGAGAGTCTCGTTGATGACATGCAATACCTGCTAGCGGCATGGAAGATAACCAACCGCAATCCACTCGGTTCTGCTGCCGGTTATGGCAATTCTTTCCCTCTTAATCGTCAGATGACCACCGACCTGCTCGGATTCGACAACATGGACTACAACGTGGTTTATGCTCAGATGGGAAGAGGCAAGACAGAACGCAATGTGGCATTCTCCATGTCAAGCATAGCAGGCACTATCTCAAAGATGGCATTCGACGCCTGTATGTTCAACAGCCAGAACTTCGGATTTGTAAAACTTCCTGACGACTGCACCACCGGTTCCAGCATCATGCCACACAAGAAAAACCCTGACGTATTCGAACTTACAAGAGCCAAATGCAACAAATTGCAAGCATTGCCTCAAACCATCACACTCATCATGAACAACTTACCGTCAGGTTATTTCCGCGACCTTCAGATTATCAAGGAGACATTCCTCCCGGCATTCGATGAACTCAAGGACTCTCTCAAGATGTCGGCATATATCATCAACAAGATGAAAGTGAATGAACATATTCTCGACAACCCCATCTATGATCCTATTTTCTCTGTAGAAGAAGTCAACCGACTTGCCTGTGAAGGAATGCCATTCCGCGATGCCTACCGGAAAGTAGGGCTCGACATTGAAGCCGGTAAGTTTAAGCCAGAAAAGAACATACGCCATACCCATGAGGGTTCAATCGGCAACCTATGTAACGAACGCATACAGTCGCTCATGGACAATGTGATGAACGACTTCCATTTCGACAAGAAGGAAACAGCCATAGCCAATTTGCTAAAAGAAAGTTAAGGCTACACTATTCACGCCATATAGGCATGGTCATACACCTTGCGCCACCGCCGGCACGAGGTAGTTCGGAAGCGGGGAACACAGCCACAAACTTCTCATAAGAGTCCATGCTTACCTTACCTTTGACTATGTCGCCCGACTGCAACACTGCAAATCCGGCTTTGTCGAGAGCTTCTATGGTTTGTGCATTACGCCTGTAGCCCAACACTTTGCCATCACCAAGCGAGAAGAAATTCGCTCCGCTATGCCATTGTTCGCGTAGTTGAACCCATGGGTCGCTGCCTCCACCCAATATAGGCTCAATTTCCCATTTCAAGTGTTGCAGTCCGTCAATCAAGTCTTTCTTTTGGGAATAACGAATCTTTCCATTTTCTATGGTGATGAGAGTTGTATCCTTTCCTTCGAAAAGTCCCTTTTTCTTCAATAACGGTTCGAACACAAGACACAGATGACTTCCAAGCAATGTGAAAACCATGTCGAGATGTATGAACGACTCTGGTTCACGCGGCAATTCCTGAACCAATATATGGAATCTCTTGCGCTCTCGTGCGAAGATATTAGCCAAATACTCTATTCCCTTTGCATTGGTGCGAACTCCTTCACCTACGATGAGCAAGTCGTCGGAAGCAATATGTATGTCGCCACCCTCTGTACGTGCACGAGCACTCCATTCCGTAGCATTCATTGTTTCAACTCCGAAAAAATGACGGAATATGGCGTCATAAATCAGCGATTCCCTCTCCCTCACCTCAAAGCTCATGGAATTAATCAGCACACGGTCATAAACAGTTGAAGAAGCATCACGGGTAAAGAGCAAGTTATAAAGTGGCTCAAGAAGATATCTGTTGTCGTAAACACCTTTCCATTGAGGATTCTCATACCCTTCAATAAGAACATGAGCCAATGTCTTGCTGTCCATTGCCATCAACTCATCGACAAGACGTTCGTTGGTTTCTCCAGACATTTTTATCGGACGTCGGCCATAGTTGAATATACTTTCAACGACTAAATGCTCACGTATGTTGACGTCATCTAGAAGTTGTTGAAGGATTTCTCCCACATAATAGACTTTTGCCCAACGTTCAAGCACTCCACAAAAACCCGAATACTCTCTATCCACGTTCATTCGGTCGAGAATATCACTATATAGGGCATGAGCACAGTTGAGCGGAGTCATGCGTTCAATTTCAACACCAGGTCTATGAAGCAATACCGCCTTCAGCCTACCAGTCTCAGAGGCCACATTGACGGGACATGGTTGTAGTTTCATGGTTTAACTAAATATTTATTAGATTTATTTCGTTATTTATATAATTCCAGTATTATGTTTACAACACAAACAATTAGCCAACTAAAAAAACATCTCAGCAATCATACAACGAGCACTTCCTCCACCAACGGTCTCTATGGTATGAATATCGGGGGCAATAATCCTTACATCCTGTTCTAGCAAACTTATCTGCTCTTCGGTTAGAGAACGCTTTGCAGTCTGACTCATCACAAGCAATTTCTCACCCTTTATGTTATGAAGTTCAAGCATGTTGCCGGCAAAGTGATTCATTTGCTCCATAGTGATTTCCACGATTTTCTTGCCACTCTCCACCAACGTGTTCACTAGCCATTTGCGTTGTTCAGGACTCACCACCGAATCAAGGCATACAACCGCAAAACATGTTCCAACGTGCATCATCACGTTTGTATGGTAAATGGGAGTCCCCCTGTAGTCCTTGCTGTCAAATGTCAACATTTCATAACCCATCTGCTTTGCCCAAGAAGCCAAAAGATATTTGTCAGTCCGTGGCGACAAGCAGGCATAGACAATCTTCCGTTCTCTGTCAAGCACAAGTGATCCGGTTCCTTCAAGTGCCAATCCATCTGCCTCATGATTTGTCATGTCAATCACTCTGTCGTAAACAGACGGATTGAGAAAAGTCATCAGTTTATCGCGTTCCAATCTGCGATTTTGTGCAAACATGGGGTACAGCACGAGCACACGCTTGCCATCCTTTTCGACATGTGTGGAGAAACAATTGTTTGGAAAGATTGAATCGGGGGTCTTTGGCTCTGGAGTGTCTCGTAGGACATCTACATTCAGACTGTTTCGTCTCAACAAGTCAACGTATGCATCAAATTCAGCCATTGCGTTTTCTGCAATAGTACCCTCTAATTTCCTTTGGAAGGCATTATTGACTGCCGTCTCTTCATTGAAAGCGAAATTTGCAGGTCTCACCATGAGCACATGGTCTGTGGTCTGTCTCATGCCGTCATTTCCTCAAATGTGGTTCGTATGATACCTATTGCCTCCATCAGTTGTTGCTCATTGATACACAAAGGCGGGGCGAAACGTATGATGTCGTCATGCGTCGGCTTGGCAAGCAGTCCATGCTCTTTCATCCTGAGGCATATATCCCATGCCGTCTTGCCACCTACCGGTTTTGTCACTATGGCATTAAGCAATCCCCTGCCTCGCACTTGAACAATAAACGTTGAGTTGATTTTCTTTATCTCATTGCGGAAGAGTCGCCCCATGACCTCTGCATTTTCCACCAGATGTTCATCTTTAACTACTTTAAGCGCCTCAACAGCCACACGTGCGGCAAGAGGGAAACCTCCGAAAGTGGAACCATGTTCTCCAGGAAGGATGTTGAGCATCACCTCGTCGTCGGCAAGACATGCAGACACGGGCAACACCCCGCCTCCCAACGCTTTTCCAAGCACAACGATATCCGGACGTACACCATCATGTTCACAACATAGCATTCGTCCGGTACGTGCTATACCCGTCTGCACCTCGTCGGCTACGAAAAGCACGTTGTGTTCATGGCAGAGGTCATAGCATTTCTTTATGTATCCGTCATCGGGCACGAAGACTCCCGCCTCCCCCTGTATTGGCTCCACAAGAAAAGCACAAACCTCGTCACCCTGCTCATCAAGCACCTTACGGAGAGACTCGACATCATTATATGGTATTCTGATGAATCCTGGGGTGAGAGGTCCGTATTTGTCGTATGAGCTTGGGTCATTACTCATCGTTATGACTGTAACAGTCCGCCCGTGAAAATTACCCTCACAACAGATAATTTTCACACGGTCGTTTGGTATGTTCTTCTTAACTACCCCCCATCTGCGACTCAGTTTCAATGCTGTCTCCACACCTTCAGCTCCGGTGTTCATGGGCAGAATACGGTCATAACCAAAAAAGTCGTGCATAAACTTCTCATACTCACACAATGCATCATTATAGAATGCTCTTGAAGTGAGGCAGAGCGTGTCAGCCTGTTCTTTAAGAGCTTTCACTATTCTAGGATGACAATGCCCTTGGTTTACCGCGGAATAAGATGAGAGAAAGTCGAAATACCTTTTCCCTTCCACATCCCAAACGTAGATACCTTGTCCCTTATGGAGCACTACTGGTAGCGGATGATAATTATGTGCACCGAATTGTTCTTCGAGTGCCATCAGTTCTTCTGAAGTCTTTTTCATAATATGATTATTTTAAAGGTTTATTCAAGATTCTAAAGTTATTCCCAATTTTTAAGGAATTGTATGGCTATGTGTATCCTACAAAATCAACATAGCTTATTGCAAATTTAGTAAAATAAGTAAAAAACACAAAAATTCCAACAAAAAACAATTTAGTAATGATAAAAAATAAGTTGCTTCAGTTTGTTGGTATTTTGGAGATATTAACCGTTCAAAAGATAAATGTAAAACAAATGGTTTGAACATATCAAAATGAGGCAAGTAATTATTTTTTCGTTACTAACTTTCCCCGATAATAATCTTCGGTCATTAGGGCAAATAAAGGTAGTTTTGTAATAATTCCAGTTTTTTTCATGCCATTACAATATTTCTATTGGCATCTTGCCATCGCCTCTCAATGTGGGGTAGTCCTCAATCAAATCCTTTCAGGATGCCTTTGCTTGTATTCGTTGATACGTTCCTGAAAATGTCGTGACTTTCGGCTGTAGGGATTCACCTTGTAGTTGAGGTTTTCCTTTATAGATTTTCCCAAATCATTAATTCTGATATTTTCTCCTTGTTTTATTATATCAAGTGAGTCATAAAGTGTGAAAGAATTTGCATCGTAGGTAGCAACCGACATGGTATCTCCCTTTATGTCAATGGTTTGATAATAACGACTCGAAATACCATACTTGTCGAATTCGTCATCAAAGTCAATCAAGTAGTTCTTTGGTGAACAATGACTGATGATATATACAGGAGTGGTTTCTGTCCCATTGTCGTCCTTCATGGTTCTACGGGCATAAGCATGTTCATGACCTTGAAGAACAAGATCCACCCCATGTTCTTTTATTATTTCGTTAAAGAACCATTTCTGTATCAGGTTATTGCCTTTTGTTGAATAAAGAGGATGGTGCAAAACCACTATTTTCCATTTTGTAGTGCTATTTTCAAGCTTTTCTTCGAGCCATGAACGCTGCCTCCACAAATAGAAGAACTCGCGGTTAGAATCAAGGACGAATAATTCCGCATCTCCCCACGTTGTGTCATAAACCATATTGTCGTCCACCTTCGAGTCAATAAAATAAGAGAAAATTAGAGGAAACCGTCTTTCCAAAGAGCAAATCACCCCTTTCAAATAGTCATGATTACCCGTTACATTCAGTATCGGGACATGTTGTCCTATGGAATCTATATCACGAAATGTTTCTTCCCAGTACTGATATGCAGGACGCTCTGTAAGGTCGCCTCCGCAAACAAGGAATTCAGATTCAGGGTTTCTGTGGAATGCCTCTTTGAGCATCATATTCGACTTACCACCAATAGTGTCTTGGATATCCCCCACATACAAAAATGAAAAGTGGCCACGACTTCCTGGATAGGTTTTGAAATCATACCATCCGCTACTATGACCATCGGTAGTGACTCGATAAGTATATATGGCATCCGATCGCAAATCATCAAGTCGAGCATGATAATATGCTGCCCTACCTGAACGCGATTCAAACATCTCTCCTTCCGCACGCATATTTATCGTGTCCCCCTTTTCTGTATCAACAAGCTCAACAACAGACTCCCCTACCTCGTCGCCACACATCCAACTGACATTACGTGACAATTCGCCATCGTTGCCTAGGGTCAGAAGAACCCACTTAGGCTCAACTCCCGCTTTGTATGCCACCTCTTCTGGATTATGAAACCACACATCCCATTTCAAAGCGGCAAAAACGGCAAACACAATCAACAACGACAAAAACGCTAAAAACAATTTATGTAGGACGAAGAACCTAAGCATTTGTATTAAATAATATTCGGGATGCAAATTTATTAAAAAAAATGGTAACTTTGTATTTTGATTTAATAAAATAAAAAAATGAAACTGATTTGTAATTTATTTAACATACGTTACAAAATGAACTGGATAAAGAAATATATTTACACAAACAACATCTTTCCGCTAATCATCAACATAGCATTAATTTATGTGGCATATTTCTTGTGTCGTCTTTTTTTCTATCTTGCCAATCTCGACTTGTATGGCGATGTTGGATTCACTCATCTGATAGATTTGTTTGGTGCTGGATTGATTTTCGACACATCAGCCATTTTATATACCAACGCCATCATTATATTCCTTTTCCTCTTTCCACTCCATTTTAAAGAAAAAAAGATATACTATAAAACAACAAGATGGATATACACCGTCATCAACAGTTTTTGTATTGCCCTCAACATGGTAGATTGCGTGTATTTCCAATATACGGGGAAACGCACCACCATGTCGGTTTTTTCCGAGTTCAGCAATGAAGGTATTGGCAACATGATGAACATTATGGGAAAGCAGTTTCTCGACAATTGGTATCTTGTCTTGATTGCTTTCATCCTTTTCTATGCTCTCCACAAGCTATTCCGCACACCAACTCACCTGACTGTAGAAAACAAACTGGCATACTATATTACCAATACAGTATGTCTGGCAATCATCATTCCCATTGGCATTGCCGGAATGCGTGGCGGATTCACCACAGCCACCCGTCCTATCACCATTAGTAATGCAAACCAATATGCCGAAAATCCCAGCGAGACAGGAATCATACTTAACACACCTTTTTCGGTAATAAGGACACTCAATAAAACACCATTCGTCACACCGAGTTACATGACAGAAGAAGAGGCCTTGAAATTGTTCGACCCAGTGCATGAGCCAAACGATTCTTTATCTTTCAAACCCATGAACGTTGTGGTACTGATCATGGAAAGTTTCAGCAAACAGCATTTCGGATTCTACAACAAAGAGCTTAGAAACGGTACATACAAGGGATTCACTCCGTTCCTCGACTCGCTGATAGAAGAAAAAGCATATACTTTCAAATATTCCTATGCTAATGGTCGCAAAAGCATAGAGGGTATGCCATCTGTATTGTCGGGAATACCGAATTTCGTTGAACCATTGTTCCTCACTCCCGCATCACTCAACGACATCAGTGGCCTTGCCCACGAATTGTCAAACAAAGGCTATCACTCGGCATTCTTCCATGGTGCGATGAATGGTTCGATGGGATTTGAGGCATTTGCTAAAAGCACGGGGTTTCAAGAATATTATGGAAGGTCGGAATACAACGATGACCCCAGATATGACGGAGATGATGATTTTGACGGCACATGGGCAATATGGGACGAGGAGTTTATGCAATATTATTGCGATAAGATGACAGAATTGCGTGAGCCGTTCATAACAGCCCTATTTTCTGCTTCATCCCACACACCATTCGCTCTACCCGAACGCTATAAAGGCAAATTTCCCAAGGGAGACCATAGGATACAGGAATGTATAGCATACAGTGATAATGCCTTACGGCTGTTTTTCGAGAAAGCATCTCAACAGGCATGGTTTGAAAACACGGTTTTCGTTTTAACAGCCGATCACACTAGTGGACAGGTGGATCCAGAATATCGCACATCACTCGGTTATTATTCCGTGCCTATAATAATATATGCTCCTGGACTTCCCGAACTCCATGGCTACAACACTGAGACCATAGTGGAGCAGAGCGACATCATGCCCACCATCCTTTCATTGCTCCAATACGACAAGCCGTATATTGCTTTCGGAGAAGACATGCTGTCAGTGAAACCAGAGGATTCTTTCGCTATCCACTGGCTGCCCGAATCAGAGCAATATCAACTGGTTTACCAGAACTATGTCATAGATTTCGACGGGAAAGAAGTCACTCATGCCTTCAATTACCGCAACGACCCACTACTTAGCACTGACATAAGAAAATCCATGCCAAAAAACATATTGCTGTATATGGAAAGAAAAACAAAATCCATCGTACAGCAATATATGAAGAGAATGAACACCAATCAATTGGTAATAAAATAATGATAATCTTCAGCACCTGACTTCAATCCCAAACAAATACGGTAAAAAATCCATTCTTCTTAATACGTGATAATCACATCCTTTTTATAGACATTTCAACGACATAGCCAAGCCATTGTACTCAAACAAAAAACAAACTTAATCATAAAACGTAGAATCTCAGAATTCTTTGTTTTAAGGGTTAGTTTTTTATCTATAGAGCCTCTTTTTGAGCAAAGACAGCGAATGTGGGAAATCAGAACCGTTGTTTTGTTATCAGCATCTTCTTGCCATTAATAATATAAATGCCGCGAGCAGGAACATCAACGGTTTGACCACATAAATTATAGATTTTGTTACCTTGAGTAGTATGGGTAGTTAATGTTTGGATGGTCGTTGGTTCATTTTGTGATGAAAGACGACATAGTTTCACGTTCTTAGCACGGAATTCCTGATTGACGCTTCCCTTTGTTATGTCAGCTTGCCATCCAAGGTAAACTTCTTGTGGTTGAGTCAATTCGAATGTGATATAATAGATCTCGTTTCGACTATCTGTTGCAAAGTGAGGAATAGAATTAACCTGTTTACATGCTAAAGTTGAATTAGAATTAGACAGAGCATTAGTATTAACCAATTCGGTTGAAGCGAATATATATGCATTGTCATTCATATTATATACAGTCTGATATGCCGAGCCAAAATAATACGTACCGGCTTCAAGCTGAACCTTGCGGTAGATCCTGGCATTACCACCATCGCCTACATTTGAACCACGGTCGCCCCAAATTCCGATACTCAGACAGTTATAGCCGGGATAGTTGTCAATTCCATTGCGAGTTCCACTTCCGCTGGAAATGGAATAGCCTTCAACAGTCCAGTTGGCCGGTGTGCCGTAGCGGCCTCCCATTTCCGTTGTTGAAAATTCCGATTCCTCCACCAATTTTTCAGTTGTCAAGTCTTCGAAATTGTCATAACGCAACAAAGTTACGGCTTTAGCTCTGAACTCTTGATTGTCACCACCTTGAGTAAGGTCTGCCTGCCATCCAATATAAACATCCTGTTCTCCAGTCACCTTAAAAACGACACCATACCAAGTTTGTGAATCATTCCCATAACTGGTTATATCACTTATAGGATGACATGCCAATGACTGTTCGGGTATGTCAGATGTGTTGAGAAGTTCCGTGGATGCGAAGAGATAGGCTGCGTTGTTCAGGTTATAACGAGTTTCATATTTGGCACCCCAATAATACATGCCAGGAGTGAGGTGTACTTGACGATATATTCGGGCATTTTTCGAATCACCCTTGTTGTTTCCCAAGTCACCCCATATTCCGATGCTCAGACAATTATAGCCGGGATAGTTGTCAATTCCATTGCGAGTTCCACTTCCACTGGATATTGAATAGTTCTCTACTGTCCAGTTGGTTGGTGCGCCGTAGCGACTTCCCATGTTTTTTGCTTGAAAGGGCGAAGCCGCCTCAACCAGTTCTCCAACCGTCAAGTCTAAATAACCTGATGCCTTTGGTTGGGACCCGTCCTGTAAGATGTCGAACGATTCCTCGCGGTTGACAAGTCTGACCGACAAGACGCGGATTTCCTGAGTGTTGCTACCCTTTGTAAGGTCCATCTGCCAACCAAGATAGATTTCCTTCTCGGAATCCAGCGTGAATTCAATCCCATAGAACAAACCGTCGGAAGCGCATTTGTTCAAAGGATAATATGCCAATGACTGAACTGGCAGGTCATCAGTCTCACCCAGTGTCTCTGTAGCGAAAATATATGCGGAATTGCTTAATTGACAGAGTGTGTTGTAGGTGGCGCCGAAGAAATAAGTACCGGCAGGGAGATTCACTTTGCGATAGATGCGCGATTTGGTCAAATCGGATGACGTATTTCCATCTTCACTCGCCCAGACACCCAACATTAGGCAGTTGATACCCGGATAATTGTCAATACCGTTTTTCGTCCCATTGGAATTAGTTTGAGGAATAGAGAAATTCTCAACCGCCCAGTTTGTTGGAGTACCGAAACGTGTGGTTTTTCCATCACTACGGCTGAAATTATTGCCCTCGACTAGTTGTTTGGTTGTAATGTTTGTGCCGTATGTACCCAAGTTACCACCTGGCACCTTGCCGTTTTCCAGAAAATCCTTATATGCCTCTCTCAACGTATGTAAAGCCGATTCTTTTTCTTCATCAGTTGCACTTTCTCCAATAGATCGGGCGTCATCTATCGCACTATTCATCTTAGCTACAGATTCCGGACTATATTTTCCAGTATTTATTCCTATCATTGAAGGTACATTGACAGCCGCATCTGTCATGTTGATGAGTTGTTGCAAGTCTGAATATGCATCATGACTGCCGTCAACTGTTATCTTGAATACCGGAGCTATTTCATTTGGATGAGTTTCAGGCACCTCAACAGTCAGTCCTTCGGCATTCAGACTGAATGCTACAGCACCATATCCCAACAACTCTACACTCTTAACATTTCCAGAATAGGATTCAGACGCTATCGAGAATGCCTTGAATGTGAATGACTTGTTGTCGGGCCATTTCATTATTGTGGCATAGACATCGCTTTCTTTTTCATTGTATCTTACATCCTCATTAGAATAGTTGATATTTTCATTGAAACCTTGGGCATTCAAAGGATTGGCCGAGTCATATAGAGGACCCTCTCCACATACAGTCCAAGGACGTGTGTCATAAATGCTCTCTTTGTTAATGTCCATCCAAGCCTTTATGTCCATGACGATGGCACGTTCCTTATTGTCTATGACACCTCGACGATTTACTGGAATGCTCAGAAGCAGACAACCATTCTTGGAAACTACGTCAACAAGCATTCTGATTACATGACCAGCAGATTTGTAACCATTGTTGTTATACACATTCACATCGTAGTGCCAAGAACCAATGCAGGTACAAGTCTGCCAAGGCTCTGCCTGCGCACGGTCAGGAATACCGCGTTCCACGTCCCAGAGCATGAATTTCTTATGGCTGTCACTGAGTATCTTTCCTGTGGCCACAACCTGTTGCTTACCATCATGTTGGTTTGCACTGTGATTATAGAAATGCTGTAGTATGTTCAGTCCTATCTGATTGTTGTAATACCAAAACGGCAGAACAGAATCGTCGAAATAAATCATATCGGGATTGTATGCGTTAATGCACTGTAATACCCGATTCTGCAGCTTCATCATAGTTGCCTTATCAGGCTTGCTTGTCCCATCCCAGTCCCAGTGAAGTCCATCATTAGGTTCGCGACTATGACGCTGTGTATACAGTTCTTGTGGGTCATAACCTTCCCACCACTTGCCAATGCCCTCTTCCTTTGTTAGATTTCCATCAAAATCCTGAGAGGGCTCTAACCATGACCATGCATGTGATGCATGTATGGACACACCTAAAGGCAAGCCATATTTCTTACAGGCTTCTGACCAACCTCCAAGAATATCCTTTCCCGGACCTATATTCATTGAATTCCATTCCTGATATGGGCTATCCCATAGGTCGAAATTGTCATGGTGGTTACCAAGAGCCATAAAGAACTGTGCTCCTGCATCCTTATACAACTTTATCAGCGATTCCGGATCCCAATCGGGAGCAGTGAAGTCACGACATAGTTCCTTCAAGCCATAATTGCTCGGACTTCCGTAAGTGGCAACATGGTGATTGTATTGACCGTTACCCTGAATATACATTCCTCTGGCATACCAGTCACCCCATTCAGCTTGACACTGAGGACCCCAGTGTGCCCACATTCCGAATTTGGCGTTGCGAAACCAGTCTGGACATTCCCATCCAGAAAGGCTTTCTTCTGTGGCGCTAAAAACTCCAGTCTCTATTGGAACATCCACTGTTGGTTTTGGCTGTACTTCATCATGCGGGCGAACATAGCCTTGTGCTTTAGTAATTGTACTTGTAGAACATATTAGAATTGACAATAAAACAAAAAATAAATTTCTTCTCATAATTGTAATTAATTTAATCCAAATTATAATGCAAATAAACAAATAAATCAATTGCAATTAAAATTAAATCACAAAAAAATGCTATGTTTTCATGAAATAATATTACAAAAAGTCGATATTGTTACATTGTCGGATATATTTATAATCTTTACAAACAAGCTTCGCTGAACCATGTAAGGACTAGGCAATATGCATTGAAAATGAAACAAAGAATAAATTGACTTGTTATTAAATTACAATGAAGAGTGTCAGAACAAAGTAAATCCCTGAAGTTAGACAGAATACCTCTTGTGGACACTTCATTTTGACACACCTTCACAATGAAATATAAAAATGCATTTTTGTATCTACCAAAGGCTGCCCCAGGAATCGCCGGCGCCTGTGGACGGGCGTGACTTCGATGTGGGGTCGTCGTCGTCATCACCTTCGCCACCATTGTGGATGCCCTCTTCGGGTGCGGAAGGAGCGAGTAGGTTGAACATCACATTTAACTCGGATGATTCCGTTTGCGGATTTTTATATTGCTTTTTCATATGAATCTGATTTTGCTTTGTTCTTTTTTACTTGCGAATCACCACCTTCTTGCCGTTCACGATGTAGATGCCGGATGGAAGG